>ERZ827522.266-NODE-266-length-76473-cov-8.930056_pt1 | contig 76473 bp, 86 predicted proteins | sample MGYA00519580_ERZ827522 | MGnify/ENA primary metagenome ERZ827522 (study PRJEB31778, sample SAMEA3449340) | human gut metagenome | biome: human gut; feature: human-associated habitat; material: faeces | place: United Kingdom | collected 2010/2012 ... | reverse complement strand
TATTGAATGTAAGTATGATGATGCTTCTGATTTCCATGAAGGTTTAGCAAGAGTACGATTAAATATGAAATATGGTTTTATAAATAAAACTGGTGAAGAAGTTATTGAATGTAAGTATGATGATGCTTCTGATTTCCATGAAGGTTTAGCAAGAGTACGATTAAATATGAAATATGGTTTTATAAATAAAACTGGTGAAGAAGTTATTGAATGTAAGTATGATGATGCTTCTGATTTCCATGAAGGTTTAGCAAGAGTAAAATTCGATGGTGAGTGGTGTTATATTAACTGCATAGCAGATATTGTTTTGAAATCCGGCCTAACTAAAATTCCAAATAAAGTTTTAGAATCTTCTAATCAAGAAAAGTTAAAAGCAATTGTGGATACAATAAGAAATTCAGATCATGTTAGTCTATATTATGATCTTATCGTAGATGGTAACAGGTTTTCATTTTCAACTTTAGAAGAAAGAGAGCAATTTGAAAAAGACCAATTTGAAAAAGACCAATTTGAAAAAGACCAATTTGAAACGGAACAATTTATTGTTTTAGAAGACCTTGAAAAAGTATATGGTTTTAGACACTGAATCCGTAAATTTTTAGACTAAAGTTCGTTTTTTTACGAACTTTTTTCTTTTTCAGATTTAATGCCGTTTTTATAGTGATAAAAGGAAATAAACTTGATAAAAGAAGTATTCTTAGTTGATAAATATATAAATTATTCCACGACGAAAATACGGAGGTTATTTCCGTTTTTCAAACTTATTTCCGTTTTTCTGTTTCTTTGCTAATTACTTAATTAATAGCAAATAAAGGTAAACTTTATTTGAATAAATATTATAAAAGTATTATATTGTCAATGGTCAAGATAAACTCACTAACGTTCGCCATTGACAATATTAAAATAATTTATTGAATAAATCTTCATCAAAAACATTAATAAAAGCATCTTTAGGTGTATAGCTATCCAAAGATTTTAATGGTCTATTAAGAAGCGTTTGATTAATATTTTTTATATCTTGTTTTTTATATGTATCTATTGTTTTTCCTTTTGAAAAAAATAACCTTAATTGTTTATTGATATTTTCTACATTAGGTTTTTGATTTGATACATATCCATCACAAAAGAATAATTTACATCTTTCTTCTCCAGTTATTTTAGAAAAACATATTCCATTTATATCAGTAAAACATGGGTCTCTATCAGTTAAAATAACTGGTATTAATTCAATAAAAGCATCGGTGCCAATTTTCTCTTCTAAATCATCAAAATATTCAACAACTTTTTCTTGATTAGGATTTTTTATTAAATCTAATAAAACAAATTGCAAATCAGGTAGAATAAATGATAGAATATTATTGTTATCTGTTTTAATGGAACCAAGAAAACCTAGTTGCCAGACATAGATTCCTGGATGCTTATGCATATAGGCCAGATAATCAATATAAGTATGACCTGTTCTGTCAATTTCTTTATTTTCAGAATACTCATTCTTTTTATTATGCTTTCTTTTTTATATTTAACAGCATAAGGCAAATCAATTCTTTTAGTAGTTAAATAACCATTGTTTACATATCTATAAAGAGTAGTTACAGATTTATCGATTTCTTCTTTATTTTCAATTGTTATTTGATAAATAGATTTTTTATTATCAATTCCATCTTTTACAATTTTATCGAGTTTTTGAAATTCATCTGAATCAATATCAATACCTTTTCTAGAATTGATTAAGTTAATATCAGCTTTATTTTGAGCTTTTTGAGCATCATATTTGTATTTTGTATACCAGCAATGGTTATTGTATTTTTTCTTGCAACCAGTACAAACATAAGGCCATCTATTTACTTTTTTACAATTTGTTATATTGATTCCGATAGTAATTGATTTCCTGTTTCTTTTGACTTCTTTCGAAATACTTGTTGGATCAAAATCTAAAGTTTCAGCAATTTTCTTTAATTTATAATTATGTGATATCCCATTTGATATAACTTTTCTTTGTTCAATCGTTAAATGTTTCCATGTTTTCATTTAAAATTCCTCCTTATAAGCAAAGAAACATTATCTATTATACTATAATCAGACTTATTGCATTAAAAAAAAACGGACTTTCAAGTAAAAATTCACGATACATTAAGATTGTTAAGTAAAGTATTGATATTTTAAAACTATGGTTGTATAATAGTGGTCATTTAGAAGGGGGAGAAAAATATGAAAATAGTAAGAGAAAAAGGAATTCAAATAAAAACTAAACCGAAATATACATATATTGGTGAATTTTGTGAAGGTTTAGCATGTGTTCTATTAAATGGAAAATGGGGTTTTATCGATAAAATAGGAAAAGAAGTTATTGAGTGTAAATATGATTATGTTTCTGATTTTCATGAAGGTTTAGCATGTGTTCACTTAAGCGATAAAAGGTTTTTTATAGATGCAACAGGAAAAAAAGTTATTGAGCGTAAATGTGATTATGCTTCTGATTTTCATGAAGGTTTAGCAGCTATATGTCTAAATGATAAATGGTTCTTTATCGATAAAACAGGGAAAGAAGTAATCAAACTTAAGTATGAGAATGTTTTTGATTTCCATGAAGGTTTAGCAGCAGTAAAATTAAATAGAAAATGGGGGTTTATCGATAAAACGGGAAAAGAAGTTATTGAATGTAAATATGATGATGCTTCTGATTTCCATGAAGGGTTAGCCAGAGTTCAATTAAATGATAAATGGTTCTTTATTGATAAAAACGGAAAAGAAGTTATTGAATGTAAGTATCGTTATGTTTCTGATTTTCATGAAGGTTTCGCAATGGTACGATTAAATTGCAAGGAGTTCTTTATAGATAAAACGGGAAAAGAAGTCATCAAACGTAAGTATAAAAATGCTCATGATTTTCATGAAGGTTTAGCAGCAGTAGAATTCAATGGGGAATGGTATTATATTGACCATAAAGAAAATATTGCCCTTAGATTTGATCTTACCCGTACTAATAAAATTTCAAATGGAATTTTAAATTCTTCTAATCAAAAAGATTTAAAAACAATTGCAGATGCAATAAGAAAGTCAGATCACGTTAGTTTATATTATGATCTTATTATAGACGATAATAGAGTGTCATTTTCAACATTAGAAGAAAGAGACCAATTTGAAAAAGAACTATTTATTGAAGAAGAATTGAAAGAAGATTTTGAAAAACAATATACTTTAAGCAAGAAATAATTCTTGCTTTTAATGTTGCTAAAAATAAAGAAACATGTTACAATAAAAATGTATTCATAAAGTAGGTGATCATATGGATCAAACAAGATGCTATGATGTTTCCAAATTAAATGATGAAATCATTTTGAAAACATTAAGTGAAGTAAAAAAAACATTAGAAGAGCGTGGCTATAATGCTAATAATCAAATTGTAGGATATTTGATTAGTGGTGATCCAGGCTATATCACTAGTTATAAAGATGCTAGAAATTTGATGCTATCTTTAAATCGTAGTAAAACAATTGAAACACTTTTGAGGAATAGTTTAAAATGAGATATTTAGGACTTGATTTAGGAACTAGAACATTAGGTGTTTCCTTAAGCGATACAACCCTAACGATTGCCTCTGCCTATGGTACAATTCGTTTTGAAGATTCTGATTATGATTCTTTACTTCCTAAAATAAAAGAAATAATAGAAGAATTTAACGTTCAAAAAATTGTATTAGGTCTTCCTAAAAATATGAACAATTCTTTAGGATTTCGTGCGGAAGAAACAATGGAATTCCAGAAAAAATTGATGGATTACTTAAAAATGGAAGTAGTACTTCAAGATGAAAGATTATCAACTGTAGAAGCCACTAATTATATGATTCAATCAGATATGTCAAGAAAAAAAAGAAAAAAGAAAATAGATAGTTTAGCGGCTAATATTATATTGCAAACCTATTTAGATAAAATGAAAGGATGAATATCATGAAAGAAGAAAAAATTACATTTAAATTATTTGACGAAAACGGAAAAGAAGTAGAATATGAAGTATTATTCACATTTGAATCAAATGAAACTAACAAAAATTATATTGTTTACACAGATAACGAAATAGATGAAGAAGGAAACATTAAAGTTTATGCTTCTATTTATGAACCAAAAGAAGATGGAACAATTGATGAAAATACTACTTTAAAGCCAATTGAAACAGATGCTGAATGGGATAAAATTCAAACAATATTAGATGAATTACAAAAGGATGATACTACTGCAGAGTAGTTCTTTTTGAGATGAAAAGAAAAAAAAGAAAACTTAAAAAGAAAGTCAAAATTATCTTAATTTTAATTTCATTAATTTTGTTACTGTATGGTTGCTATTTATTAGGAATTGGTAAAGTTAATAATGATAATACTGAAATTGTGTTTGAAGTGACAGAAGGAAGCAGTTATAATTCTTTAGCAAAACAATTAAAAAAACAAAAATTAATAAAATCTGAGCTTTGTTATAAATTGTATTTAAAACTACATAAACAAGATTCTTTAAAAGCTGGAAAACACAAATTACGAAAAAATATGAATGTTACAGAAATTATTAAAGAACTAGAAGGAAAAACAGTTCAAGATTCTTCAATGATTACGTTTAAAGAAGGAATTAATTTTGAAACACTCATTTCATTAATTACTTCAAATACAAATATTACCAAAGATGACATTTTAGATAAAATATCAGATACTGCATATTTAGATAAATTAATTCAAAAATATTGGTTTTTGACCGATGATATTAAAAATAAATCAATTTATTATTCCTTAGAAGGATATTTATTTCCAGATACTTATCAATTTCATAAAGATGGAACAATAGATAATATTTTAGAAGCAATGTTGGATAATATGTCAAAAAAACTAGAGCCATATCGTAATTTAATTCAAAAAAGTAAATATTCTATTCATGAAATTATGACAATGGCTTCTATTGTAGAATTAGAAGCATCAAATAGTGATGATAGAGCAGGCGTGGCTGGAGTCTTTTATAATCGTTTAGAAAGTGGTTGGTCATTAGGTAGTGATGTTACTACCTATTACGGATTGAAATTAGCTTTAAGTGAACGTGATTTATATCAAAATGAATTAGAAGAATACAATGATTATAATACAAGAAGTAGTAAAATGGCTGGTAAATTACCAGTAAGCCCTATTTGTATGCCAGGGCTTGAATCGATTGTAGCAGCGATTGAACCAGAACAACATTCTTATTATTACTTTGTGGCAGATAAAAATGGAAAAACTTATTTTAATAAGACAGCATCTGGTCATTCAAAAACTATTTCTAAATTAAAGAGTGAGGGTTTATGGTACGAATATTAGAAGAAATGGAAATTTATGCCAAAGAAAATCATGTTCCTATTATGATGAAAGATGGTATTGAATTTTTAACAGATTATATAAAAAAGAATCATATTAAAACGATATTAGAAATTGGTACAGCAATTGGATATTCTTCTTGTAAAATGGCGTTAGTAGATTCTAATATAAAAATAACAACAATTGAAAGAAGTCCAGAAATGTATGATTTGGCGCTTAAAAATATTTCAAGTTTAAATTTAGAAAATCAAATTGAAGTAATATTTGAAGATGCATTAAATGTAGAATTGAAAGATAAATATGATTTAATTTTTATAGATGCTGCGAAAGCTCAATATATAAAGTTTTTTGAAAAATTCAAAAGGAATTTAAAAGAGAATGGTGTCATTGTTTCTGATAATTTGAATTTCCATGGATTAGTTCATAGTAAAGAACCTATTGAAAGTAGAAATGTTAGAGGATTGGTTCGAAAATTAAATGATTATATTGTATTTTTAAAGGAAAATAAAGAATTTGAAACCACCTTTTTTGAATTAGGCGATGGTATATCCATTTCAAAAAAAGTGAAAAAATAATATTGAAAAGATATAAATATAATGTTACAATGTGGATGAACGAAAATAATAATATAGTTTGCTGAGAGCAAACGAGAGGGGGCAAACAACCCTCTTTTTTGGTATGTAGGAAAGGAATGAACACAATGAAAAAAAAGGATTTACACTAATTGAATTACTAGGAGTCATTGTAGTACTAGCAGTAATCGCAATCATTACAACACCGGTAATATTAGGAGTCATCGAAAAAAGTAAGAAAGAATCTTACCGAAATAGTATCTATGGAATTATGGAGTCTGCTAATATCTATTTAGCTAACCATTTAACAAATATTGGAAAAACAAAAGAAATAGCGTTTACTTGTAATGGAATTAATTGTTCTAATGAAGAAGGAGACTCACTAGATTTTAAAGGAACCGTACCAAAGAGTGGAACATTCTATTTAAATGGAACAGGAGAAGTAACAGTAGAAAGCGTCTATAATGGAAAATATTATGCAAATACAGTAGATGATAAAGTAGAAATCACAGAAGAAGATACAACATTATCTAGAGCAGAATTAACGAATATGGTAAAAGAGTTACAACAAGAAGTAAAACAGTTAAAAACACAAGTACAACAATCTAATCAAAATACAAGTAATATAACAGCATTACAGACAAAGCATGATAGTGATGTAACAAGTATATGGAATAAAGTAGGAACAGAAGATTTAAGTAGTATTAGTAATGGAAGTATTAGTAAAATATTAATCAATCAAAATAAGTTAATCAGTGACTTAAATACTAATTTAAATAATAAAGCGAATAGTAGTGATTTATCAAAATATGCCTTAGCTAGTCAATTAAATGTTTTAAATACAAAATTAGATGGAAAAGCTAACATATCACATAATCACGATGATCGATATTATACGGAATCAGAGGTAATTTCTTTGATAACAAATAATTCTGTAAAATCAGTTATAGTAGAAACATCGGGTGTAGCATCAACAGAATGTAATGATAGTACTAAATTTGGTATGTATAAATACTTTGGTTATACAGATGGTACAGCTGTAAGAGATAAATATAATGAGTTAGCAAATGCCGGTCATAAAATTTTAGGTGGTGCGATTGTTAGAGGTGGCTTAACAGATAGTCAAACGTATGGTAACAGTGCTTCTCATGATGCTATTACAGCAGGATATAATAGATATGGAGAAGTTCCATATCAAATAGCATTTTATTCTGCGGCATATCAAACAATCCGATATGATATTGTAATTTACTATATATAAAAAGGTACTTTTATGAAAGTGCCTTTTTATATGATTAATTTGTCTGTTTTGCTCATAGATATAGTAATATTGGATAGTTTTTCAAAAATATTTTGATATTCATTACATGGAATATAGAGTGTGTATTCTATTGTCTCATGAAATTGTTTTGTTAAAATATTATAGTCTTTTAAGTAATAATCAATATATTTTTGATTTTGATAAGAAAATTCAATTTTAGTTAAAAAACATTCCTTTAAATCATAAATATCAGCTAATTCTAAACAATTTGTTACTGATTTTGTATAGGCTCTTACAAGTCCACCAGCTCCTAATTTAATACCGCCAAAATAACGAATTACAACACATAAAATATAATTTAATTGATTATTGTCTAATACATTTAAAATGGGAAGCCCAGCTGTTCCACTTGGTTCACCATCATCACTAAAACGTTTAATATTATCAATGATATATGCGTAGCAGTAGTGTGTTGCGTTAGGATACTGAATTTTTAATTTATTTAATATAGGTTCTATTTCGTTGTTAGAATGAACTTTTATCATTTTAGTAATAAACTTTGATTTTTGAATTAAATAGATAGATTCTACATTTTGATTAATTGATTTCATAAAAATCACCATACAAATTATAACGTATTCCTTTATTTTTTACAATTCTATTGTATAATATAAGTATGGTAGGTGAGAAAATGATATATGAAGAAAGAACTTTTATAACAGAACAACAAATTATGCAATTATTAGATTATTTTGAAAAAAATGCCTCTCAAAAAAGAGAAGAAAAACAAGTTATTTACGATTATCATACAGAAGGAAATTTTAGATTAATTAAAACTAAAAATTATGTTAAAATAGACTTTAAGCCAAATAGTGCGATTGAAAAAGAAAATCAAGTTTATATTACGAAACAATATGAAAATGATCTAACAAATATTTTTACAAAAATTGGATTATCTATTGATTTAAAACGTTTCCGTATTCGTCATCAATATATATATCATCATTTATTTATTTCAATTGATGATAATATTAAAACAGGAAATGTATTTCGAATTAAATTTCATTATGAAACTGAACTAGAAAAAGCCACAAAATTGGAAGAACTATCTAGAATTTTTCAAGAACTTTCTATTGAAAAAACAGATATTTCAAAGTTTGAAGAATTATATGCGAAATATAGAATGGATTGGTATGATTTAACAAAAGATATTGATGAACAAGAATTTTTAAAATAAAAGGTGATTACTATGGATTATATTAAGCAAAAATTATCGTTAGTTCCTAATAAACCAGGATGCTATCAAATGAAAAATAAAGATGGTGTTATTATTTATGTAGGAAAAGCTAAAAAATTAAAGAATCGACTATCTTCTTACTTTAGAGGAACTCATACTGGTAAAACAGCTAGATTAGTAAGTGAAATTACTGATTTTGAATATGTTGTTGTTGGTAGTGAAAAGGAGTCTTTAATTTTAGAAAATAATTTAATAAAGAAATATGATCCTAAGTATAATATATTACTTCGTGATGATAAAAGTTATCCTTATATTGAATTGACCGAAGAAAAAATTCCAAGATTATTAATTGTAAGAAATCTACATAAAAAAGGCCATGGAAAGTTATATGGCCCTTATCCTAATGTAACGGCAGCTAGAAACACTGTTAACTTATTAAACAGAATGTATCCTTTGAGAAAATGTAAAAATTTTGCGAAAAAACCTTGTCTTTATTATCATATAGGTGAATGTTTAGGTTATTGTGCGAATGAAGTAGATCAAAACAAAATTCAACAAATGAAAAAAGATATTACAACATTTCTAAAAGGAGATTATTCATTAATTACAAAAAAACTAGAAGAAGAAATGTATTTACAAAGTGAAAAAATGAATTATGAAAAAGCTTTAGAACTTAAGGAACTTCGAGATTATATCCAGGTTACTTTAGATAAACAGAAAGTAGAAATTAGAGATGATATTGATCGAGACATTTTTGGATTTTACACAAATAAGGGATATTTATCTATTCAAATATTTTTTATTCGAGCAGGAAAAATTATAGAACGACATTCTAAAATTATTCCTTTAATTGATGATGTTTCTTCAGAATTAACTCGTTATATTGTTAATGTTTATCAAAATAATTTTATTTTACCAAAAGAGATATTAGTTCCTGATATTGTTGATTCAGAGTTAATTAGTAGTTATTTAAATGTTGCTGTAAGAATACCAATACGAGGTGAAAAATTAAGATTGATTGAGATGGCTAATAAAAATGCTTCTATCACTTTAGAAAATGAATTTGAGTTAATTGAAAGAGATGAAAATAGAACTTATGTTGCAAATCAAGAATTAAAACAAGTTCTCCAATTACCTTCTTTAGAGAGAATAGAATTGTTTGATAATTCTCATTTGTTTGGAACATATAGTGTTAGTGGAATGGTTGTTTTTATTGATGGGAAACCAGCTAAAAATGAATATCGCAAGTATAAAATAAAAGTAGATACCAATGATGAATATGGTATGATGAAAGAGGTAATTTATCGAAGATATTTTAGAGTCTTGAAAGATCATTTAAGACAACCAGATTTAATCGTTGTAGATGGTGGAATTGGTCAGATTCATATTGCTCGTGAAATTATCCATAGCTTAGGTCTTTCTATTACTATAGTAGGTTTAAAGAAGGATGATCATCATGCAACTAATAGTTTGCTTGCTTTTGATCCAATTGTAGAAGTCCCTATTGATAAAAAAAGTAATTTGTTTTATTTTTTGGAGAGAATGCAAGATGAAGTACACAATTTTACAATTCATTATCACCAACAACTTCGTAGTAAAGGATCATTGAGTAGTATCTTAGATCAAGTAGAAGGAATTGGAACTGTAAGAAGACAAGAATTATTGAAAAAATATAAAACTATTTCTAAAATGAAAGAGTTAACAGTAGAGGATTTATCAAGTATTTTACCTGAAACTGTTGCTTCAAATTTAGTAGAATTTTTAAAAAATTATTAAAAAGACTCGTATTTTTTTTAAAGTATGTTATAATATACGTCAATAAGGGGGAGTATATATGAAAATTAAGGATCCAAAGAAGATTAATATTATGATTAATGGTGATGAAAGTGACCGTGAAGAAATTATCTATAATAATATTATTTCCAATTTGAATTTAACGACTGAGGAGCAATTAGCTTACCTAAAAAATAGAAACTTAATTTTAGAATTAGAATTAAAAAATAGAAGATTAACGGCATTGTTAAGTTTTATCAGTTTAGTAGGAATTACTCTTGGAATTATTTTATTAATTCAAAATATTTATTTTTTAGGGATATTATTTATCTTAGTTACTTTTATTGGAGTTATTACGAGATTTTATTTAATGTATAAGAATATGATAGAAAGTAATAAACATTCTGAATTTGAGAAAATTGAACAATTAAAAAAATTATTGGAAGAACGTTTAAAATAAAAAAATCTTGATTTTCAAGATTTTTTTATTGCTTTTTTGATTATTATATTTTTTTATTAAAGTTTTTACTATATTTTTTTATTAGAATCTACAAGTGTTTGATATTCATTTCTAACAATGCCATAATCGGTTAGACATCTTTCACCAAATCCCATATTACCAGATTCGATAATTAATTTACCTTTAAATTCTCTAGAGTGTCCTGTTCCTATCTTTCCACATTTTACGCATTTACATACCCATTTTTGTCTTCCTTAAAATCTATCAGAATCATCTTCTAAAAAATACCATAAAGGATGTTCACAAGTTGATTGATAAAGTAGGGAATATTCATCTCTTAGACGTGCATATCTTTTTGATAACATAGATAAGTCGGTTTCTAATTTTTTATATTTTTTAATACAGGTTTATCTTCTAACACTTTTGTTTCTTCTAAGATATTATGATATTTAGTTTCACATTCATTAATCGCTATTTCGTATTCTTTTAGTATTGAGTTTTCTTTCATGTATTAAAGCCTTCTTTCTTTTATCATTTTTTTAAATTTATTAATACATAAATTTAAAAAATATAAGAAAAAGGATAAATTGACTATATTTTATGATATTATTGTAAGTAGATGGAGCTGAGTTATGAAAAAGAATAAAGTTTTAATTGTATGTATATTATTTGTTTTACTATTAGTAATTGGTGATATTTTATTATTTAAAAAAAATAAAATTAGTGATCCAAAAAAGGATAATTCTATCACTGATAATGTAACAAAAGAAGAAAATAATACTATTAATCATAATATTATGTCTATTGTTAAAGAGTCTAATAATAAAATATATGCTTTAACGTATAGTGGCGATGCTATTGAATTAATGGATATATCTGAATATAATGGTGGTGTTGTATCTACTTATGATAATGGAAAATTATATTTATACTTATACAAATATGCAGCAGGAAAAACAAATACTCAAACGGGAGAAGTAGTTCAAGAATCTAAAGACAATAATATATTGGGATATATTGATTTAACTACTAATAATTATAAATTTACAAAATTAGCTGATGTTAAAACAAAAGGTAGTCCTGAGTCAATTGCTATAGTTGGTGGTATTATTTATATTTCATCATCTGCCTATGATGAAATATATAAATATAACATTGACACCAAAGAATTTACTACTTTAAGTGATTTCGATTTTAGTGGGAAAACAGGAGTTCAATTATATACTATTTCGAATAGCAAGCTGGGTTATTCAACTGCTGGCACTACTAATGAATCACCATCTATTGGTATAATAGATATTAAAAATGGTTCTAAAAAGATGATTTCTTCAAATGCTAGTTTTGAATATGTATATAATGACAAGATTATTTATGTACAATACGATACTTTAAACAATTATTCAAAATGGAAATACTATGAATACAATGTAAAAGATGGTAGTTCTAGACAAATCAGTGATAGTACAAGTTCTATCACTGGCGTTGATGATTCGTTTATAGTTCCTATTGATAACTATTATGTTTATGTAAATGAAAATACTTTAAATAAATATTCAAATGAAAAAAGTGAAAAAATATATGAGTTTGATGGCCCAATTGATAGTATAAATTTAATTTCTAGAGATAAATTGAGTATTGTATATAGTGTGGATATGAATATCGAAGCAAAATACGGTATTTTTGATTTGAATTCATTAACATTTAATGAGAATCAAAATGATATTTCTTATTCAAAAATATTATATTTAAAATAGGTGTAAGAGACGGTTAGATTATGATATGAAAATCGTCTTTTTATTTTTTATTCTAAATTCAATATTTGAAAATTATATAAAAAAAGCAATCTTACGAAATTGCTTTAAAAAATTGGGGTAGGTAACGTAGATTAAAACTATTTTTTTATATATGGATTTGCGGCATAATATAAACTTTTTTGTCTCATAATCTCATTTTGATCCAATTGTGCACTAATTTCTTTTTTTAAATTTGTCATATTTTTATTATAATTAATATTACAAATATAATGTAAAATATAAGAATCAACCATTGATAATTGTTCATAATTTCCTTGATCTTGTTTTATTTTATTACTTAATTGTTCCTTTGGAACTTTGCTTAACCTAGCTATTTCTTGCTTTGCATACTGTAGTTCTTCTAACGTTAGTTTACTTAACATTAAATTTTCAATGGATTCATGACTCATATAATCATATACCTTCATAGCATTATCTTCAGAACATTCATTTGTACCATATATTTTGAATAATCTAGCAAAAATTTTATTTTTACTATATCTACTAGCTTCTTCAAGTTCTTCATATGATAATTCTGATACTTTTTTAGAATCAAAATATTGTATTCTTTCTTTTTCAAATTCTGGTTCATAAGATAACCATTTGCTCCATTCGATATTAGGTTGAATATTTTTAAACCCATCTCCACAAATAATTGTTCCACCTGATTTTATTATTTCTTTGGCTAAAATTTTACTCAAATTGCTCATCAATAAACCTCCTAAAATATATAATTATTGTACATGAAAAGCTTTTATATTTCAATAATTATAGTACAAGTACTGCAGATATCATAATCATTATATGAAATATTACTTTTTAAAAAGTTCTATAGGCTTTTTTACATATTTTAATTTTTTGGAAATTTCATGAACAACGTCTGTATTATTTGTTATTTCGATATTAACTAATTCAGTATCAATAAAAGATATAAATTTTCCATAATCTGGTTCGTTTTCTACAGAAAAAGAATTAATAAAAATACTTCTAAATAATTTTAGTAAATTCTTTTTGTTTAATGTAAATATAGAATCTTTAGAAGAGTCCATAGTATAAAATAAATCCGGATCTATTATTATAATACCGTCTTTTCCAATTATGGCGTTATCTCTTTTAATATCATCTGTACATATCATGTTTTCAGAAAATATTTTAAATAGCATTTCTAATTCTTTAAAATTATCTAATATATAATCTTTGTGTTCAAATAATACATTTACTGAATTATCAGGGTAATATTTGGCTGTATATGCATCGACAGAAGAGGGTAATATTTTCATTTTATTTTTTAATAATTCTATAAAATTAAAATTGCTATAAATATCAAATAACTCTACAAAATGAGGATTATTTATATTTTTGAATATATCAAACATTTTTTCATTTATTCTAAAATTATGTGATATTTTTGGATAATACTTTTTAAATATTATTTCTTTATTATGTAATACTTCTGCGCATCCACCATTTCCTAAAAATTCCATGGAACTTAAATCTATTTTTTTATAATTTCTATTATAATAGGGCATAATATTTCTCCTTTGAAAAGTAAGGGTATTATAACAAATAAATATAGATATATCAATATTGTCTCACAAAAACATAAATGTTAAATATATTGGAATTTTTATTAATAAAAAAACAGTCTTATTTCAGACTGAATATTTAAAGTTTGATTTACTCAAACATATATATCAATAATGGTGCGAGTGAAGGGACTTGAACCCCCACGCCGTAAGGCACTAGATCCTAAGTCTAGCGCGTCTGCCAATTTCGCCACACTCGCAAGTAATGGTGGACCCTGATGGACTCGAACCATCGACCGCCCGGTTATGAGCCGGATGCTCTAACCAACTGAGCTAAGGGTCCGTCATTCAAGACTTCTATATCATAGCATAATAATTATGATTAATCAAGAATTAAAATTAAAAAAATATAAAAAGTAACAAAAATCTTTTACTTTATTATATTATAATAGGTGATTTTTATGAATAATTTAATTGGAAATACTCCTATGATTCAAATAAAATATCGGTTTAATAATAAAATTGACTATGTAGATGCCAAGCTAGAATATTATAATCTTTCTGGTAGTATAAAAGATAGAGTAATATCTTATATCTTAGAGAAAGCAATATCGAGTGGTGAATTACAACAAGGAATGCCTATTATTGAAGCAACTAGTGGAAATACAGGAATTTCTATAGCAGCAATAGGCGCTTATTACAAACACCCTGTCTATATATTTATGCCAGACTTTGTGAGTGAGGAACGAAAAAAAATCATGGAACTTTATGGTGCTAAAGTAACTACCTTTTCTAAAGAAGAAGGTGGATTTCAAAAATGTATTGAAGAGGCTAAAAAGAAAACTTTAGAATTGAGAGGATATTCTACTAACCAATTTGATAATTATGATAATGTTTTAGCACATTACTTTACAACAGGAAAAGAAATTGCTTCTAAATTACCAAATATAGATTACTTTGTTTCTGGTATTGGTACAGGAGGAACTCTAATTGGAACAGGAAAATATTTAAAAGAACTTTATGGTACTAAAATAATTGCATTGGAACCTTCTACTATGGCAATATTAACGAATGGAATCCAGACAGGTCATAAAATAGAAGGAATAGGGGATGATTTTATTCCTAGTATTGTGGATCAAAGTATAATTGATGATGTAGTATTAATTCATGATGAAGATGCAATTAATATGGCTAGTAAAATAGCTCGTGAATTGGGGATTGGAGTTGGTATTTCATCTGGCGCTAATTTACTTGCTTCCATTTTAATCAATCATAATAATAAAGTTGTAACAGTATTTCCAGATGATAATAAAAAATATTTGAGTACCGATTTAAATCAAGACTATAGTCAAAAAAATATAGTGTCTAATGAAATCCAATTATTAGGTTATGAAATACTTTAGAATTATGATATAATGAACAATAGGTGATGGAAATGAAATTATATAATACTTTGACAAGAAAAATAGAAGATTTTGTTCCAAGAGAAAAAAATGAAGTTAAAATGTATACTTGTGGACCTACAGTGTATCATTATGCTCATATTGGAAATCTTAGAACCTATATTTTTGAAGATATATTAGAAAAAACACTGAATTATATTGGATATCATGTGAACCGTGTAATGAATATTACAGATGTTGGTCATTTAGTCAGTGATTCTGATTCTGGTGAAGATAAGATGTTAAAAGGCGCTAAAAGAGAACATAAAACCGTATTAGAAATTGCTGATTTTTATACAAAAGAATTCATGAGTGATATGAAGCTTTTAAATAATAAAATACCAGAAACAGTTAGTAAAGCAACTGATAACATAGAAATGTATTTAAAAATTATTGACCGTTTACTTGAAAAAGGATATGCTTATCAATCTGGTGGAAATGTATATTTTGATGTTTCTAGGCTGGAAGATTATTACCAATTAACCAATCATAAAATTGATGAAATGGTTGTCGGAGTAAGAGAGGGCGTAGAAGAAGATAAAAATAAAAAAAATCAAGCCGATTTTGCTTTATGGTTTACAAAGTCTAAATTTGAAGATCAAGAATTAAAGTGGGAATCCAAATATGGTACAGGATATCCAGGATGGCATATCGAATGTTCAGGAATCAGTATTAAGTATTTAGGGGAATACCTAGATATCCATTGTGGAGGAGTAGATAACATATTTCCTCATCATACAAACGAAATTGCCCAATCAGAAGCTTATTTAGGCCATAAATGGTGCTCTTATTGGTGTCACGGAGAACATTTAAATGATGAGACAGGAAAAATGAGTAAGTCAAAAGGAGAATTTTTAACACTTTCTTTATTACAAGAAAAAGGATACTCTCCTTTAGTATATCGACTTTTTTGTTTGAATTCTCATTATCGTAAACAATTAGTATTTTCTTATCAAAACTTAGATACTACAAGAACTACTTACGAAAAATTGCTTAGAAAAATAGATACCTTATTAGAAAATCCAACAGGAGAAATTCAAACCACAGATTATCCTAGACAATTTAAAGATGCTTTAAAAGATGACTTAAATACAGCAAATGCTATTACAGTATTATATGATGTCTTAAAAGATGAACAATTGACAAATCGTACGAAGTTATCATTAATAAAAGAATTTGATCAAGTGTTATCTTTAAATTTATTAGATCGTGAAGAAGAAGTTATAGAAGATGAATTAAAAACATATATATTGGCAAAAATAGAAGAAAGAAAGCAAGCCAAAGAAAATAAAAATTATGATTTAGCTGATCAAATTAGAAAAGAACTAGAAGAAAAAAATATTTTCTTAAAAGATACTAGAGAAGGAACAACTTTTGAAATAAAGGAGTAATAATATGAATTATATGACGTTAGGAATGGAAAATATGCTTACGATTTCTCTTGCTATAATAGGTACTGTAATTGTACTTTATGCACAACTTAAAATTCAAAGTAATTATCGCAAATATAAAATGATTTCTTGTAAAAAAAATCTTACTGGTTTTGATGTTGCTAGAATGATATTAGATCAAAATGGTTTAAATCATGTTCATATTGTAGAAATATCTGGAGAATTAACAGATCATTATGATCCTACTAGAAAAGTAGTTAGATTATCAAAAGATATTTTTCATAATACTAGTATTGCCTCTATTAGTGTTGCGGCTCATGAATGTGGGCATGCTATTCAAGACAAAGAAAACTATTCTTTCATGAGAATTCGAGCTAGTTTAGTACCTTTTGTAAACTTTATTAGCGGTGCTGGATTCTTAGTTATTTTGATTTCCTTAGTGGCAGGTATTACAGGATATTTAATCTATGGAATTTTAATGATTTTAGTAACATTATTATTTCAATTAGTAACTCTTCCAGTAGAGTTTGATGCTTCTAAAAGAGCTTTAGACCAATTAAAAAAACTTGATATAGTTGACCAAGGAGAAATAGAAGGGGCGACTAATGTTTTAAAAGCAGCAGCACTTACTTATGTTGCTAGTGTTATTTCTTCTATTTTAAGTTTACTTCGTTTAATTATTATGTATCGTGATGAAAAAGACCGATAAGTCTTTTTTATTTTGCATATAGAATATTGGTATGTTCACTTACAATAATGGCTTCTTGATCCAAGGAACGAATCAAAGAAATCAAATCTTTATTTTGATTTCTTTTTAAAATAACAAATAAGACTTCTTTCTTAGAATCTTTTCCATATCCTTCAACTTTTGTAATAATGTAGCCATTTTGTCTTAAAATTTCGCTCATTTGCTTTTGTGTAATACAGATTAACATATTGTTACCAATTGCCATTTTTTCTTCCAGAATACTTCCTATGTAAGAACCCAATAGTGATCCTACCGAGAAAATAAGAACCATACTAATGTTAATATCAATAATTGCGATGTGACTAGAGACAATCCAAATAATAGAAGTAGTGAATAGAAGAAAAGCTCCAAGCCATTTTTTTCCATTTGAAACGAGGATAAGACGTAGAGTTGCTAAAGAATTTTCAATGATTTTTAAGTTAAAAATAATTAAGTATTTCAAGAGAATCACCTATCAATAGTATCGGTAAAATCAATTTTATTATACAAACTATAGATTTTTTTGACATTATTTGTTAAAATGTACTTAATAAGGTAGGGTGAAGACCTTTGGATATAGAAGTAATGAAAAAATCAATGAATGAATATTTCGAATATATTAAAGTTATTTATTTAAATGAATTTTCTAGTTATATGACACAAAGTACTAGAAATGAAATACAAGCTATGAATGATATTTTTGAGTGGAATGAAGAATTAATGTTTCGTGTGATTCAAGATAAAAAAATTATTTTTCACTTGAATTTGCCAAAGTTTATCGAAGAAAATGATTTAAAAAATGAAGAAACTTTAGTTGATATCTCTGTTCAAGGAAAAGATTACATTCATTATTTAATAGAAAATGAAAATAATGTTTACGCAATTGTAAAGAATAAGATTTTAAAAGAAATTATTAAATATTTTTTAAAGTGTGATAAAAGTGTAATCTCTTTAGGTGTGGCTGATATCATTGTAGATTACTTAAAAGTAAAATACAAATTACCTTGTGAAGATTGGATTCCTTCAAAAGAAAAGGAAGTAGCAGTTTATTTAAAAGAAATTGTAGGAGAAAAAGTACTTTTATCTGGAATGATTAGTAATCAAGAACAAATTGTTCAGGATGCTTATAATGCTTATATTGAAAATAATGAATTAGAAAGCTATGAGGAGTTAAAGACTACATTAGATAAAGTTTATTTGGATTATTTTAAAAAAATAGGAAAAGTTTATTTTACGGATTCTTTATATGAATATGAAAATCTAAATTATGGAGTTTCTGGATTATCAAAGCAAGTGAAAGAAGAAAAAACAAAATTAAGTATGGTTCATTTAAAACGTTTAGCTTCTTTAAAAAACAGTTTGATGAATATTCAACAGCATCAATTTTTATTTACAGTGAGAGAAAGAATGTTAATTGAAAACAATATCATAGAAACAGATAAAATATTAAATGCTATTATGGTAGATGGAAAAGAAAATGTATTAGAACATATTGATAGTCAGTATGATAAAATTTTAAAAATTGAAGAAGAAAGCGTTCCTTTTGTTCAAACTATTTGGAATCATATTTTAACTAATATTTCTGGTTACCAAGATGGAAATGAATTTAGTTTTCTTTTAACTAATCAATTAAATTCAAGTATTATCGAAGCAAATTATATATCGAGTGAACACTTAAAAAATATTAGAACTTCTAGAAATGACTATGGTTTTATCATTGAGCCAAAGAAGAATATTATTTATGCTTCTAGCAAAGATATTTTATATCGTAATTATCAAGATGATACTAGTTATTCTAGTAATAAAGATACAGTTTATGCTGGTGATATTCCTTTGGAAATTGATAATCAAGAAACTTCTAAGTTAATTACTCCTAGTATGATTTTAAAAGATAATTTACAAGATCACATGATTCAAAATAAAATTCTTTTAACTTCTAAAGATGTTAGAGTTCTTGGAATTTATGTTTTTGCAGATGAAGAAGATTCTCCTAGTTATAATAAAGCAGTGTTATTATCAGAAGAATATGAACTTCCTATTGTTAGAATTTCGCCAAGATCTTATTTTAAAGGTAGAGAAGAACATAAGACAAAAATGGATATTAAAATTCAACCAATAGAAGTTCCTCAAAAATCATTCTTTGATCGTTTAAAAGAAGCTAGAAATAAACTATTCTATGAAGATTCAGAAACCAATCAAAAAGTTGCTTCATAACAAAATTAACCTTTTTTTGACAAAACTTTATAGTATGATAAATAGGGTGATTTTCGTGAGAAAATACTATTTATTCATTATAAAAAAGGAATATGGAAATACTTATAAAAATAAATCGTATGTTTTATATAAGATATTAGAAAATTTATCTCATTTAAAAACATGCGATTTTTCTTATGGAATTCAAATCTTTGAAGAGTTGTGTTTGCCATTTTCTGTTAAATTGCTTTCTAATTATATTGATAACCGTATTTCTTATAGAAGGATTAATTCTAAAATTATTCAATTAGATGATTATATAGAAAGAACATACCTTCAATTAGGTTATCCTTGTACCATTATAAAAAGCAATATCAATAATCCTAAAATTTTAAAAGTATTTCATATTTATAGCAAAGAAATATTTGTTTGTGATTTTGAAAATAAGGATTATTTTTGGCTAAGTGAACAGATAAAAAGTGGTAATTTTACTTACTCAAAACATATAATAGTATAGGTGAAGTGTATGAGTAAATTAGATCAATTTAAGGAATTTGTGAAGAAAAATCCTAATTTGGTAAAATATGTGAGGAATAATGAGATGACTTGGCAAAAATTTTATGAAATTTATGATATGTATGGAGAAGATACAGAAGTATGGAAGGATTATCAAAAGAAAGAAGAAAGTGTTCAAGATGTCTCTAAAACAGCTGCAGTTGGAGGATTTGATCTTATTAATTGGTTAAAAAATATCGATATTGATTCTTTTCAAGAAAATATTAATAGTGTCAAGAGAGTAGTCAGTGTATTACAAGAATTAGGTACAAAAGATACTCCTAGCTCTACTACTTCTAATTATAAACCAAGACCAATTTATAAACATTTTGAGGATTAATGAGCTTAGAAATTCAATTTAAATTAAAAAATAATCCTCCTTATTTACAATATTTAAGAGATAATTCTTATTGGTATCGTATTTTAAATCGCAATCCTAATTTATTTTCAGCTTTTGAAGAAGAAGTAAAAGAAAAATACAAACTCCGTCCTACAGATCGTATTAGTAAAGCATTAGATACGATTGAACTTCTTCAAAACGTTATGTCGACTTTAAAACAATAATATGATACAATGACAAAGGTGATTGTATGCGTATTATTAGTGGAAAATATAAAGGTAAAATTTTAAAAGGATTTCAAATTGAAGGTACTAGACCAACTATGGATCGTGTGAAAGAATCTCTGTTTGGCATGATTCAGAATTACATTCCAGGCAGCGTTTGTTTAGATTTATTTGCTGGTAGTGGGGCTTTAGGAATTGAAGCTTTGAGTAATGGAGCAGAAAAATGCTACTTCATTGACCATAATTCAATTGTGATAAAAACACTACAGCAAAATTTAAAACAAATAGATGGTGGAATTATTATAAAAGAGGATTATCAGAAATTTTTAAATACTATATCAGACCAATTTGATATTATTTTCTTAGACCCTCCTTATCAAGATAATTTAATTTCTATTTGTTTAAAAACAATTGAAGAAAAAAATTTGCTTTCTCCCTCAGGTATTGTTGTTTGTGAATATGAAAGTGAAATCTTTGAGAGTAATATGACAATCATAAAAGAGAAAAAATATGGTAGTAAATGGATTCGAATTTATAAAAAATAGAAAAAATCTATTTTTTTTTGCATTTTTAAAAGGAAATTGCAAACTTATGTAGAATGATAATATTGAGGAGGTGAGAGATGAAACGATATCCATTTGTGAAACAGATGAGCCATAAAGACTGTGGTGCTGCTTCCCTAGCGATGATTATTCAATACTATAAAGGATTGATTCCACTTGATAAGCTATATGATATGACCAAAACAACGAAGCAAGGTACGACTGCTTATCATTTGATTCAGGCAGCAAAAGAAATAGGTTTTGATGCTTTTGGCATTAAGTGTAACATTGAAGAAATTAAAAATAATAAATTACCAGCTATTGCTCATGTACTGATAGATGGGATTTATCCTCATTTTTTGGTAATTTATAAAATTGATTTCACTAAAAGACAATTATTAATTGCTGATCCAGCTACTAAAATTAAAACAATAAGTTTCTTTGACTTTTCAAAAATATTTACCCAACATTTGATTATTCTGACTCCCAACCGTAAAATTCCAAAAGAAAAAGTAATAACTAATCAAACATTAAAAAATATACTTTACTTTGATAAAATAAATTTTATAGAATTATTTATTTTATCGAATGTTGAAACAATTTTAATATTTTTAAATTTATATTTTATAACAAAGTTAAATTCTAATAATTTAATTTCACTGATCCTTTTCATGATGATTGTTATTACAGTTCAATTTTTTGTAGGAATTTTAAAAGATAAAAAATTAATCAGCATGAACCTTCATATTAGTAAAAAATTAATGAGTGAAACTTATCAAAGTATTCTCTTACTTCCTTATCAATATTATCGGAATCATACCACTGGAGATTTGATGACACGAATTAATGATTTGGAAGAAATAAAAGATTTTGTTCCCATTTATATAATAAAAATAAATCAATGTATCTTTTTGATAGGAACAACGATTTTTCTTTTCTTTCTTTGTAAGCAATTATTTATTATAATGGGTATTTTCGCAATTTTATACAGTATAATTGATTTTATTTTCCATAAAAAAGTACTTTATCAATGGAATTTATTAAAAGAGTACCATGGTAGATTAAATTCTTTTATTACGGAAACTATTTTAGGTATTGAAAGTATTAAAGGAATTAATTTAGAAAAGACATTTTATCAAAAGTATCAGGAAAAATTACAATTATACCAAGAAAAAAGTAAGGAATATCAATCGTGGAATTCAAAATTACAAATCATTCGAGATTATTTATCAAATTTTAGTCTAGTAATTTTATTTCTCTCCGGTTATCTTTTTATTCAACAAAATTTGTTAAATTTTCAACAATTGATTGCATTTTATTTTATTTATAATTATTTTAATCAATCGATGAAAACATTATTAGAATTAAGGGTATTATCTAAAAATATTAAAAATTCTTTATGTAGAGTTTTAAGTATTTTATTGAAAGATAAACCAACAGATCACAATGAAATAAGTGGAACGATTTGTTTTCATCAAAGCGATATTGTAAATAACGATGTTACATTATTAAAAAATGTTAGTTTTCAGATTAAACAAACTGATAAAATCATGATGATTGGTCCTAGTGGTAGTGGTAAGTCAACTATATTAAAAATGATCAAGCAATTTTATGAAGCTAATAATATCTATATTCATAAAATGGCTTATCAGCAATTTGATTTTAAAAATAAGGTAGCTTATCTTTCTCAAAATGAGTATTTATTTACAGGAACTTTATATGACAATATTACTATGAATCGTCCTATTGATGAACAAATTCTTCAAAAAGTAATTGATACTTGTGAATTAAAGGAAATTATTCAAAAAGATTCCTTAGGAATTTATTCATTGGTTGAAGAAAATGGCTTTAATTTAAGTGGTGGAGAAAGGCAGAGAATTATTTTGGCGAGAGCATTAATTTCTGATTTTGAATACTTATTAATTGATGAAGGACTATCTGAAGTAGATCAGAATGCAGAACGAAGAATTATTAAAAAAATATTTCAATATTATACTGATCGAACGATTATTTTGGTATCTCATCGATTAGATAATATAGATTTATTTCCAAAAGTTTTGAAAGTTAATCAAACTGTAGAAGTACTTACAAAAAATATAGGAGGTGTTTTGTGTTACAAAACTTGATATGGGCAATGATTTGTTCTACTTTATTAAGGAAGTTTTATTTATAAAAGAGGAAAAGAATGAAGTTACAATTCAACTAGAATTAAAAGAATTGTTAGAAAAAAATAAGAAAATTACCATTCAAATGAATTGTGAAGGAAAGTTAATTAAGGAAATTATATTGAAAAAGGAGGAAAAATGACAGATAAACAATTAAAAGAAATCAAAGGTGGGGGATTTAATTTTGGTGTTGGATTATTAATTGGAGGTCTTTTTACATTTATGGTTGGTTTAGTAGATGGTTATGTAAGACCACTTGCTTGTCGTTAGGAGTGATAGTATGAGAGATGAAGAATTAAAACAAATTAAAGGTGGCGCCATTACAGCTACTTGGATTTCAGCATTTGCTAGAGGAATTAATTCTATTTTAGAATTAGGACGTTCCTTAGGAAGCTCTATTAGAAGACTTCAAAATGGAAGACTATGTTAGTTAAACACAAAAAGACAATACTGATTACAACAATTATTTTATTAATCCCTATTTTGATTCCTTTTTTAACAACTTTGATAGACATTATATTGAATTTAGGAAGATATTTTGGATCTCTTGCTAGAACAATATCATGTAAATAAAAGCCATTATTGGCTTTTTTTCTTTATAAAAGTAATAAAAATGTTGAAAAATGTTGTTTTAAGTGTTATACTATTAACAGTTTCGGAAGGGAGGGATATTATGACAAAAGTGGTAGTGAAGAACGGTAATGTCGAGAATGCAATCAGAACGTTTAAACAAAAGAACGCAAAAAGTGGCCTCCTAAAAGAAGTTCGTGAAAGACAAGAAGGTTATTTAAAACCAGGTGCTAAAAGAAGAAAAGCTAGAAAAGAAGCTATTAGAAATAGCCGTAAAAGAGCAAGAGAAAATTATTAAGAGCTATTGAAAGCTCTTTTATTGAATAGAAAGGAAATTTCAATGAAAGAAAAAATACTAGAAGACTTAAAAAGTGCTATGAAAAGTCAAGACAAAGAAAAGCTTTCTGTTATTCGTATGGTAAAAGGAGCTATTTCTTTAGAAGAAATTAATAAAAAAATAGAGCTTAGTGATGATGATATTATTGCAATTATTGCAAAGCAAATAAAAACAAGAAAAGAATCTATTGTAGATTTTGAAAAAGGAAACCGTCAAGATTTAGTAGAACAAACAAAAAGAGAAATAGAAATTTTAAATCAGTATATGCCTCAACAGTTTAGCGAAGAAGAAATCAGCAATATATTGAATGAAATTTTTGATCAAGTTCAACCAAAGGGAATTTCAGATATGGGAAAAGTGATGAAGGAAGCTTCTAGTCGCTTTAAAGGAAGAGCAGATATGTCTTCTGTTAGTCAAATGATAAAAGATCGATTAAACAATTGCTAAAAACTTTTAGAAAAAAGTTTTTTTTCTTTTTTTTTTTACGTTTTTATAGTATAATTGTATTTAGATTATAGGGGATGATGAAATGAAGCATGTCTATACAAGTATTGATATTGGATCCGATTCAATAAAAGTAGTAGTTTGCGAATTATTTAATAATAAGTTAAACTTATTAGCAGCATCTTCTGTGAAATCAAGAGGAATAAAAAAAGGGTTAATAACAGATGGAAATGAAGCAAGTGTTTCTTTAAAAAAAGCAATAAAAGAAGTAGAGGATATGCTAGGAATTAAAATCAAAAAAGTTTTAGCAACAATTCCTAACTATTTTTCTGAATTCGTTATTGTAAAAGGCAACAAAGAGTATGAAGAAGAAACATTGATTACTGGAGAAGAAATTGTAAACTTATTTCAAGATGTTATTCGTGATACTGATAAAAAAGATAAAGAAATGGTTACATTAATTCCAATTGATTTTATTGTGGATGATCAAACAGGAATTAAAGACCCAAAAGGTTTAACAGGTACTCATTTTGCAACTCGCGCAGTTATGGTATTAACACCTAAAAAGAATATTTTATCCGTTGTCACTTTACTTGAAAATGTTGGTTTAGAAGTTGTAGATGTTAACTTAACAAGTATTGGTGATATGGGTTCTGTAAAAGATAAAGATATTAAAGATGGTGTTGGAGCGATTATTAATATTGGCCATGAAACTACTTCTATTTCACTATATAATAAAGGAATTATTGTTAATAATTCTATGATTGGTATTGGTGGAAAAAATATTGAAAATGATATTTCTTATATGTATAAGGTTACTCCAAGTGATGCTATTAAGATTAAAGAGAAATTTGCTTTAGCACATAAAAAATATGCTAGTAAAAGCGATTTCTATGAAGTTACTAATAAAATGGGAGAATCCATTAAAATTAGTCAATTTGAAGTTTCAGAAGTGGTAATGGCGAGAATTGAAGAAATTCTAGTTTTAGCAAGAAAAGAAATAAATGTTTTGACAAAACGCGACATAGATTATATACTAATAACTGGTGGCACTAGTAGTATGACAAATTTTTCACTTATTGCTGAAGAAGTTCTAGGAGATATTGCTAAAGTAGGTAGTATTCGTTTAGTTGGTCTTAGAAATAATAAATATTCTGCATGTGTTGGAAATATTGCATATTTTATTAGTAAATTAAAATTAAAAGGAAAACTATATTCCATGATTAGTAAAAATGACATGGAAGATTTATCTTCTAGTAAAAATGGAGTGTTAAGTGTTTCAGATGAATCAATGCTAGGAAAAGTGTTTGGTTACTTTTTTAGCGAATAGGGAGGATTAGAATATGTTTGGATTGGAAATAGATCAATTAGCAAAAATTAAAGTTATCGGTGTAGGTGGCGGAGGAAATAACGCTGTCAACCGTATGATAGAATCAGGTGTACAAGGAGTAGATTTCATTGTTGCTAATACTGATTTACAAGTTTTAAATAATTCCAAAGCACCAGTAAAAATACAAATTGGAGTAGAATTAACCAGTGGTTTAGGAGCTGGAGGAAAGCCTGAAATCGGAAAAGAATCTGCTTTAGAATCTCGCAATGAAATAGAGGCTGCTTTAGAAGGCGCTGACATGGTATTTATTACTTGTGGTATGGGTGGAGGAACTGGAACAGGAGCAGCTCCTGTTGTTGCTGACATCGCACAAGGTATGGGTGCTTTAACTGTTGGTATTGTAACAAAACCATTCTCATTTGAAGGAAGAAAAAGAATGGAAAATGCTTTAAATGGTTTAGCGGAATTAAAAAAACATGTAGATACATTAATTGTTATTCCTAATGATAAATTGCGTGAAATTATTGATAAATCAACTCCATTATTAGACTCTTTTAAAGAGGTTGATAATGTCTTAAGACGTGGTGTACAATCCATTTCCGATTTGATTGCTGTTTCTGGTTTAATCAATCTAGACTTTGCTGATGTAAAAGCTGTAATGGAAAAAAGAGGAGACGCTTTAATTGGTATTGGTATGGGTGTTGGTGAAAATCGTGCTAGTGAAGCAGCACGTGAAGCAGTTACAAGTCCATTGTTGGAAAAAGGAATTAGTGGAGCAACAGATGCTATTATCAATGTAACTGGTGGAGAAAATTTAACACTATTTGAAGTTGAAGAAGCTGCTGAAGTAATTAGAGAGGCTGCTAATACAGATATCAATACAATTTTTGGAGCTGTAATTAATGAAAATTTAAATGATGAAATTATTGTAACTGTAATAGCTACTGGTTTTGAAGATGATAAGGAACCAGAAGAATCTAAAAATTTAATCAATGATACAAGAAGTAGTGTTATGGCAGATGTAGATGATGACGATGATGATTCTGATTTACCTCCTATTTTACGTAAAAGAGTATTTTAATAAAGAGCCTTTAAAAGGCTTTTTTTGTTTTAACAAAATAGAAATTGTTATTTGAATAAGTTAATAGATTAATAACAAATTACAATATAAACAAATGTTTGTGAAAATATTAATAAAAGCATTTAAAAGGTGTTTTTATATGTTATAATGAAAAAGGTGATATCGTGAAAAAATATATTAAAGGAAATTTTACAAAAACGATTTTTTCATCCGATAATGGTTATATTATTGGATTGATAAAGATTCGTGAGACCAATGATCCTTCATTAGAAGATTATGTGAATAAATCGATTACATTTACAGGTTATTTTGCAACATTAACAGAGGATGATAGGTATATTTTTTATGGAGAAGGTATTCAACATCCTAAATATGGCTTTCAATATCAAGTGGAAGAATATGAACGAATTAAACCAGAAGATAAAGATGGAATTGTTGAATTTTTAAGTAGTGATTTATTTCCTGGAATTGGCGAAAAAATTGCAATTAAAATAGTAGATACACTTGGTGAACAAGCTTTAGATAAAATACTAGAGGATAAATCTGTATTAAATCAGGTACCAAAATTATCTAGTCAAAAAATAGATACCATTTATCAAATATTGACCAAATATGAAGAAAGTCATAAAATTGTTGTTTATTTAACAGAACTTGGGTTTAATATGAAAGATGCTTTAGATATTTATAACAAATATAAATCTTCTACTGTTATGATATTAGAAAATAATATTTTTGATATTATTGATGAAATTGAAACGATATCGTTTATAAAAATTGATGAGATTAGTAAAAAACTGAATTTTGAAGCAGATGATTTTAGAAGAATAAAAGCTTGTATTATTTATGTAATGAAGAATATTATTTTTCAAACAGGGAATACTTATTTAGAGTATCCAGTTATTAAATATGAAGTAGAAAAATATTTAAAATTTATTCCAGATGAAAATGATTTTGGAAATTTAATCGATGAATTACGATTTGAAGGAAAAATTGTTGTTGAAAATGATCATTATTATTTGAAAGATATTTATCAAGCAGAACAAGTCGTTGTTGAAAAAATTAAAATTTTAAATGAAAAGCAACCTCTAAACTATAAAAAAATAGAAAAACAATTACAAATGTTAGAAGACTATAATCATATTCAATATAATGAAAAGCAAAAAGAAGCAATTCAAAAAGCCTTAAGTAATCGTTTGTTAATTATCACAGGTGGACCTGGAACTGGAAAAACAACAATCATTAAAGCAATTGTAGAAATGTATAGAGTACTGAATAATTATGGATATGATGAATTAATTGAACATTTAGCGTTATTAGCTCCTACAGGTAGAGCTAGTAAGAGAATGAGTGATTCTACAAATCTTCCTGCAACAACAATTCATAGATTTTTAAAGTGGAATAAAGAAAACAATGAATTTTTAATTAATGAATACAATAAAGATTTCAGTGATTTTATTATTATTGATGAAGTTAGTATGATTGATATTAATTTGTTAAGTAGTTTAATGAAGGGTTTAACTAATAATATTCAAATTATTTTTGTTGGTGATGCGAATCAACTTCCTAGTGTTGGACCTGGTCAAATTTTAAAAGATTTTATTGATAGTGAAGTAATTGATACTGTCGAGTTGGATTTATTATATCGACAAAGTAATGATTCTTATATTAACCGATTCGCAATTGAAATTAAGGAAAATAGTTTGAGCCCTGATTACAAAACAATGAAAGATGATTATGCATTTTTAGAATGTAATAGTTCTATGATAAAAAGTACTTTAAAAAATTTATGTGAGCAAATCATTCAAAAAGGATATGATTATAAAAGCGTTCAAATACTAGCTCCCATGTATATGGGCGAAAATGGCATTAATAACTTGAATAAAGAACTTCAAAATATATTTAATCCAAAAAGTGATGATAAAGAAGAATTAATATTAGGAGATATTACTTTTCGAAAAAATGATAAAATTTTACAATTAGTTAATATGCCAGATGAAAATGTTTTTAATGGAGACATAGGAAAAATTATAGAAATAATTCCTGCTAGTCATAGTGAATCAAAAAAATCTGAAATTTATGTAGATTATGATGGAATTATTGTAAAATATTTACCTAAGGATTTTAATAAGATAAAACATGGTTATGTTATTACAATTCATAAATCACAAGGTAGTGAATTTGAACTAGTAATATTACCAATCAGTCATAGTTATAATCGAATGCTTTATCGAAAATTAATTTATACAGCAGTTACAAGAGCAAAAAGAAAATTGATTTTAATTGGGGAAGAACAAGCTTTCTTATATGGAATTTCTAATAATAATGAGTTTATCCGAAACACAGATTTAAAAAATAAATTAAAAAAGATGTATAATAATATTTAGAAGCTATAAACTAATAGTGTATGTTATTACATACATATATCATATTTTTTAGTCAGAAGGTGATAATATGAAGTTAGGAAAAAGTTTAGCCCTAATGGGAATGGGCGCAGGTGCTGTTTTAGCATATCAAAAATATAATAAGCCAGTAATGGATAAAATGGAAAAAATTGTTGATAAGACAATGAAAAAGGCAAACGAAAAACTAGAAGATATGATGTAACATAAAAAAACTCTTTCAATTGAAAGAGTTTTTTCATAGAAAGGGAGCACTATTCTGTGCTCATAAGGAGTAATTCTTTAAAAAGATTTACATTAATAGCTTGTCAGTATCTCAACTGACATTAATAGTTTACCACATTTTTCTTTTTATAGTTAAATTTTCACATTATTTTCATAAAAATATTGATTGAAGGCATTATTTTTTTTATAATGACTATGGTGGTAATATGAAAAGAATTTTGTTATTCGCTGTTTTTGTTTTTTTAACGATATTTATATATATAAAAGTAGATTATCACGATTATACGAATCAATCTATTCAAATAGAAAAAAATTGTAATCTTTATATGAAACAAGATGATAAATTCAAAAAAGTTGGAACAGTATTTCAAAATACTATAATAAAACCGATTAAAAAAGAAGGAAAGTATTATTTATTAGACTCTAATTATTATATTTTAATAGAAAAAGCAAAATTATATGAAGCTTCAGAAAATAATCGTTATCAAAATTATATCCCTTTTAATGAAAAAATAATTACTAAGAAAGGCATTTTTTTATATCAAAATAATAAGGCGTTTCGAGTTGATTCTCAGCTTTCTTTTCAAGTGATTATGAAAGATGATTTATTCTATTATGTATTGTGGAATGATCAACTAACAAAAATTAAAAAGGAATCTGTCCGAGATGTTCAGAATTTTGGTCATTATAATGGAACGGATTCTATTAGTGTTTTAGATTTTACTCATTCTAACTATGACAAACAACAATTAGATATGTTGAAAGACTATTTAACAATTTCATTAGATGAATTTCATAAATGGCAAAATAATCAAATTAATCTTCCTAATAATGCCATATTATTAATTGGATCGAATTCGGAGTATAATCATTATATATGGAATACATCAGATGAGTTTGCTATTTCCAATAAAGCAGCAACGAAATCAGAGAAAAATAGCTACGATGTAGGTCAAGCGATGGATCAATTTCAACAAATGTTGAATAAAGAAAAAATTTATGATATGTCTGAAGTAGCTACTAGTGTCCCTGTATTGAATTATCATTTTTTCTATGCAGATTCTATTTCTTGTCAAGAGGACATTTGTTTACACACTGATAAATTTAAACAACAATTAGATTATTTAAGAGATAACAATTATAAGGTATTAACGATGAGAGAATTTATTAATTGGTATAATGGTAAAATGGATTTACCTAAAAAATCAGTATTAATAACAATTGATGATGGTGCTTTAGGAACTGGTACACATAATGGTAATTTGTTAATTCCTATATTAGAGGAATATCAGATGCCAGCAACTTTATTTTTAATTACTGTATGGTGGCCAAAAGAAAATTATCAGTCAAAATATTTAGAAGTTGAGTCACATGGTTATGATATTCATAGAGTAGGTGAATGTAATCATATGAGAATAGAGTGTTTAAATAATGTTGAATTAACAGATGATATTAAAACATCTATAAATCTTTTGGGTACTAATAATGCATTTGCTTATCCTTTTTATGATTATACAGAGAATTCTATAGCAGTTTTAAAAAATTTAGGATTTCAAGTTGCTTTTGTAGGTGGTGATAGGAATGCTACTAGATCTGATGAACAATATTTAATTCCAAGATATCCAATTTATGATTCGACAACTTTAGATCAATTTGTTGAAATGGTGAATTAAAAAAGACGATTACTGAATATCGTCTTTTTGTTGATTATATAGTCCGTATTTTTTTGTTAGTTCAATCAAGTTATCGACTTGTATTGTTTTTTCTTCAATATCTTCTAAATCATCATTCATAATTTGTTGATGAGTATCATTATTTTCTACAGATAACTTTTTTTGATTTATTGTTTGATAAAAGGATAAAAAGTAACTAATAAGTGATAATATCTGGAGATTGATTGTAGTTACTTTAAGACCATTTGTTAAAATACTTAAATGATGGGTTGTAATAGTTATAAAGGAACAAATGATAGTAATAAATAAAAAGGTAGTTTTAAATTTTCCAATCATTAATGATTCTGTTTTTCCTGTTTTATAATGATAATAAAGATTTGTTATAGTGATAATTACTTCTAATGCTAATAAAGCAAATAAAGGTGATGCAGAATCATTTTTAGGAATTAAACAGATAATTAATCCAATTGCGAATACTTTATCTGCAACAGCATCTAACTTTGCTCCTTTTAAAGAAGTAACGTTCCAATATCTTGCAAGTTTCCCATCTAGCATATCTGTTAAAGCAGCAATAATAGATAGAATAATAACAGCTTTTATATATCCTAAAAAGCTTAATAGAATTAAAATAGGAGTTAAAGAGATTCTTATTATAGTTAATATATTAGGAATCATTTGTTTATATTCAGTTTTCATTATGTATCCCTCCGATAATAATATTATTCTAACATTTTTTAAAACATTAATCAATGTAATAAAATAGATATTTTTTCATATGATATAGTGTATTATATTTTTAATACGTGGAAATTTATAGTGCTATAAATTTCCTTTTTTGTTTTCTGAAAGTATGGTATAATAAAAATACTTGCTGATATAGTATAAAGGTATTACGAGGCCATGGTAAGGCTTTAATCGGTGTTCAATTCACCGTATCAGCACCATTGGCGAATCTGTTCGAACTATTCGAACTTTGATATGTAGAATCAATCAGAAATGATTGATTTTTTCTTTTTATGAAAAAGTCAACCTAAAAGAAAGGTTGGTGTATATGATTAAAATTATTAAGGAAGAAATAGAAATTGAAGAATCATTAGAATCAAGATTAAAGATCATATGTGATTTTTGTAATACTACACCAACTATTATAAACGGAAGTATTAGAAAGATAGACAAAACTAATCTTACTTATATTGAACCACATAGAATAATTATTAATGATAACTTATATCTTGCTTTTAATTACTCAAATGAAATATATATTAATAATTTAGGTAAGAAGATAAAACTATCTGAACTTGAAGATTATATAAAACAAGCATAGGTCTTGACTTTTAAAATAAAAACTATTATTATAAATAACCAATAAATGACAAGCAGTATCCGTCTTTTATTAGAAAGCGAGGTACATCTATGGTCAAATACATAATTCATTTAAATAAAATTAATAATAGAAATATAAGAGGAGTCAAGAGTATTACTTGTTAATGCTTTTGTCTCCTCTTTTTTCGTAGAAAAAGGAGTGATAAAGTATGAATGAAGAAAAGAAAATCGCAGGGCTTTATATTCGTGTAAGTACTGAAGACCAAGCACGAGAAGGATTTAGTTTACCAGAGCAAGAAAAACGCCTTAGAGCAATGTGTGAATATAAAGGTTATGAAATATATGATGTTTATAAGGATGCTGGTATAAGTGCTAAAACTGGTAATTACAGGCCTGAGTTTGAAAGATTACTACAAGATGTCAGAGATAAAAAAGTAAACACTATTGTTGTATTAAAATTAGATAGATTAACACGTTCAGTTGCTGACTGGGAAAAGATTCTTACTTTCTTAGAAGAAAATGATGCTTACCTAGATTGTGCGAATGATGATATAAATACAACAAATGCAAATGGTAAAATGATTTCAAGAATACTTACTTCAGTTAGTCAACAAGAATTAGAAAGAACAAGCGAAAGAACTAAAATAGGACTTGCTGGAGCAATTAAAGTTGGTCATATCCCACATAAAGCACCCTTAGGATATAAACATGAAGATAAAAAGTTAGTAATTGATTATGCAACAAAAGATGTAGTAATAAGAATATTTAATATGTATCACGAGGGAATGTCTTATCAAACTATTAGTAATGTTTTAAATGAAGAAAAAGTATTAGATAAAACAAATTGGAGAGATTCAACTATATTTAATTTACTATCTAATGAAATATATAAAGGAGATTTTGTTCATGGTAAAAGAACTAAAAAGCCTACTTATTATAATGATGTAGTTGAACCACTAGTCACAAAAGAATTTTGGGAAGAATGCCAAGTTTAAAAGAAAAAGAATCAAAGAAGTTTTCAAAGAAAATTAACTTATCTATTTATGCAAAAATTAAAGTGTCCTAAATGTAAAAGAATACTTGGAGGAAAAGCAACTACCAAAAAGAATAATAACTCTTATTACTATTATTATTGTAATGATTGCAAAATAACTTATAAAGAAAATGAAATAGAAAAAATAATTGATGAATATATGGATTCAATTGTTGAGTATGATTCAATAGTAAATCAATTTTTCTTACCTATGATAAAACAAAAAATTGAAAATCCAACGGAAGAATTACAAAAGGAATTAAAGAATCAAAAATCTAAATTTGAAAGAATTAAAGAAGCATATATCAACGAAGTATTTACTTTGAAACAATATAATGAAGAACGAAAGAAAGTTGAAAAAGTAATTGAAGACATAGAAGATAAATTAAATACTAGTGAGGTATGTGAAAAGTTAAAATTTACTCCTAATGATATCTTAGTTAAAAGAGATATCGACTTTATCAATTCAATCAAATATCCCGATAAATTTAAACAAAGAAATAAGTTTTGGAACGAATATACACGAGATGAGAAAGCAGAACTTATAATGAAATATATTGAGGAAATAGAACTAACTGATAAATATGGAAATTATACTGATGTAGAATTTATTAAATTTAGAGAAAGTATAGCAAATACTTCTAACGAATTATGTTTTAAAGGTTATTATGATAGATATGTACCATCACTATTTGGAAATATCTATGGGAAAATTAGATTTAGCGAATATCTACCTGAAGAAGAAATGGCACAACAAATAATGAGATTAAGACAATTCTATGATGTTGGTTATTATGAAGCAACATATAGTGTTAAAGATAAAGTATTCTATTTTAACTTTCTAGAAGATAAGAAAACTATTGTTAGAGTATTTCCACTTGAAGATTATCGAAAGATAGATCCAGATGTAAAAATGGAAACATATAATCTTGGAGTATTATACGTTAAAGAAGATAATGGAACATTACTAGAGCATGTTGATGATGTATTCAAATTAATACCAGCTGAATGTGATGGTAATGTTGTATATAGTAAGGAACCTATATTTGTAGAATCAAAACCTGTTCCTTACTATGAAGATGAAGAAAATTTAGAAGATGAAATTTATTCATGATAAAATACATGGTATATTTGGCGATAAAGATGATAAATATAAAGAAATGGCTGATAATTTGTTTATAAATGGAATTATGGACGAAAAAGACTATACAAGTGTTATTAATAAAAAAAATCGTGATGATTTTGAGAGATAAAAGTATAAATTGTGTTATAATTATTTTATAAGAAAGAGGGTGCTTTTTAATGATTAATTTGACAATAAATGACCTAACACAAGAAAATATTCTTGAACATCTTAATAAAACTGAAAAATTATTAAGTAAAGTTGCAACTAAATTATCAAATAGTGAAAAAACCGCAACTATATATGCTATGCCAGATTTAGGAATAGCACAAAATGGAACTAGAATGATAGGTGGTTTTTATACGGGTGCTTGTTATACCTGGAACAGTGATATTCCATTTATTCCTGTAGATGCAACTGTTAATGTTTGTGGAACAGCAGTTTATAAGTTAAATAAAAATATTACTAATGAAGAATTTATTGAAAGACTTAATAATGTTATGAATAATAGAAATACTTATTTAGATTTTGTAAATAAGTATTTACCTAAGGATGTTTTAAATTCAATTGATGTGAATGATGCTTCAAAATTTTTTTGGAATTATAACAAGGGTAATCATTTTGTAATCTTTGCTGAATCTGATGGGAAATATGGTTTAGAAGAAGGACAATATATGATTGTTCATGCTTCCGCAATAGAATTAAAAAAAGATAACTTAAAATATGGTTTATATCCTGTAAAAGGTAACTGGTTTTATGATGATATAAAAACAGAATATGACGATGAGCATAAAAGATACATTAGATATATAACGGGAGAAAAAGCAAAGAAATTCTATGATATAGCAACGTATTTAAAGGAATTTAATAAAATACGGAATAAGTATTTTTGCCAAATTGTTTTAGGAGATTTAATGGAAAAAGAATTAATTAATATAAGCCATTATGGTATGCCTACCATAAATTCGGTATGTATAGGTTGTCAATGGGAACAATTAGACTATACTCTTTTAACTGCACCTGGTAATGATGTGTTTTTAGTGCATCCTGAAATAAATCCAAATAATAAAAATTATATAAATTTACATGGTAAAAATATAACTTTAACACCGCATGGTTGCGGAGTAAGAATGAATAATCCAGAGGATAAAATTGAATATTTTGATGGAGGACTAAGAATAGGTGACAATGTTTACATAATAGATGAAAGTGTAAATATAGGTGTAGATGTCTCTGTCAGAACAAAGAATATGACAAACGAAGAACTAGATAACCATATAAATAATATATTATCAAAATGTCCAGGAGAAATTTATGGACGATTAAGCCAAAAATTTGCAAGAACTAAATATGGTGATTTTAATTATAAAGAGGAATATGAAAATGCCAATAATAACATTTATAAGACACGCTGAAACGGTTTATAATGATAATAAAATTTTTGCAGGTAGAATTGATTGCGAATTATCAAAAAAAGGAATACAAGATAAAATGAGAGTGTATTGTATTAATTCGTTCAATAGAATTTATCATTTAAACTACACTCTTAAAATAAAAGAAGAAGGAAGAAATGTTGATATTAATGTTGCAAATATGAATGAATATAAAAAGTTCAAACGAGAACAAGAAAAATATAAAAAGCAGCTTAAAGAATTAAATAATAAAACAGATGAATTACAGAATAAATCAAACGAAGTTAATGATATTATTGATAATCTAAAACCTACAATAATGAATAAAAACAACTTCAATATCTCTAATGAAGATATAGATAAAATTAAAAAATATATAGAACAGACTAATGATACTACTTCTAATTTAAGAGATGCAAATGATATAAATATAGTCTTAAAAAAATATGAAGATGATTTAAGAGAACATTCTAACGAAGTTAGAAACTTGAAAAAGAAGATAAAAACTCGTGATGATAGAATTGAAGAATTAGAATATGACTTAAATGATGCAAATGAAACTATTGATGAATTAGAAGATAAAGTATCTAAATTAGAAGAAACATTAAAATATTTTAAAGAACTATGGAGCAAGTTTATTAAATTCTTACAAGATAAACGCTTCTATTCAAATAAGTATGATGATTTCATAAACGATTTATATAATGAAGATATAATTGATGATAGTGAGATAAATATAATACAAAATAATTCTAAAAGTAAAGATGATTTTGAGAGAGATTTATAGTAAACCATATCTAAATATAAGAAAATTTGTTATAATATTAATTAAGAAGAAAACTACTTATGGAGGTAATTAGTATGGACTACAACATATCAAAAGCAAAAATAGAAGATCTAGATGCTATTCACAAATTAATATATGATAGCTGTTTATGGTTTTCAGAAAAAGGAGTTAAATGATGGGATGTAGATTTCTACCCTAATAAATATGAAAAAAGTTATTTTATAGAGCAAATGAAAATAAATAAATTATTTGTTGCAAAATTTAATAATAAAATATGTGGTGTTATGCTTTTAAAAGACAAAGATAAGGATTATTGGAATAATGATGATACCATTGAGAGAAAAAATTTAGGTTGTGCAAGTAGTGTTAATCCAACTGCAAATGTAATAAAACAAGCACCAATATTAGTTTTAATATTTAGAGAAAAAAACGATAATTGGATTATAGGAGATAATTTATCAATAGGTGCTTGTGTAGAAAATATGTGTTTAAGAGCAACAGAATTAGAAATAGGCACTTTATGGATTAGAGATACTGTATATGTTACAGAAGATGTGGCTAAAATGTTGAATCACGAAAATATGGAATTAAATTGCGCTTTAGCAATTGGATATGCAAATCAAAGTCCTAAACAAAGACCTAGAAAAGAATTAAAAGATATTGTGGAGTGGTATGATGAATAACAAAATATTAGATTTTTACAAACAAACAAGTTTATATACAGATTTAGGATTATATAAAGAATTTGCTAAACAACTAACTAATGATATAGATGAGTTATGTGTACTTCAAAGAATGCAAATTATACATCCTATTGCATATAGTGATTTAGATATAAGAAAGCAAAGTAAATGTTTTTGGGGAGATATGACAAAGGTTCCAATTACAAGATTAGATTATGAAGATGACTTGTTTCCTACTGCTTCAAGTATGTTGCATGAACTATTAAGAAAAAATAATGAATATCGTGTTGATAGAAAAGCAGAAGATAAAATTCATGTTACTTGTAGAGGTCAAGCAATATTATTAGCAAGTATATTAAAAGCAAAGGGATATTCTGCAAGAGTTAGAAGTGGATTTGCACCATATATCAAATATGATGGAGTTGCTTATGACCATTGGATTACTGAGTATTTTGATGAAAATAAGAATAGATGGGTTTTGGTAGATGCTGATGAACATTGTCCAGACCATGAAATGGGATTTGATTTAAACGATATACCAAGAGATAAATTTATTTTTGGCGCTGAAGCATATTTAGGAATGAGAAACAATAAGTATAAAACAGAAGAAATATATTATGCTTCAGATCCTGCAACTTTAGGTTTAAAAGCAAGTATTCGTGGATTGTTTTACGATTTCCATTCGCTTATGAATGATGAAATAATATTTTTACATTTACCAAAATATATTCAAGATAAAAAATTTGAGTTAAGTGAAGAAGAATATATAGAATTAGATAAATTGGCAGAATTATTATTAGAGCCAGATAAAAACTTTGATAAAATATTAGATATTTGGAATAAAGAACCTAAATTTAGAATAATGTCAGGTGCCTTAAACTAATAATTTTTGATAAAATGTATTTGATTATTTATAAAAGTAGCATGAATTTATTGCTGCTTTTTTCATATTTTGCTAAACTATATGTAGTGATTGATTCTTATATCAATTATTGTATTAAAAGTTGTAGATAACTATGACAATAGCACCAAATTGATACTAAACTCCAACTACAAAAGTTCGAGCTTCTAAATACCTAAATTTATGATACAATATTTCTAAATTTGAATGGTGGTTATGGTAATGAAATTATTAGGAGAAGATTTAGAAAGGATAAATTTCTTATACAAAAATTTATTAGAGTTATTAAAACAAAAATTTATACTAAATAATAATTTAAATCTTAAAAATGCTTTAGAATTTATTAATTACTTTTAAAACTACTTTATTACTTCTAGAAGGATATTACTGAGACATAGTGTCATATTTTAATACTAAATCATGTTATACTAAGAAAGTAGTATTGTTTTTGAAATCTAATTGAATAATCAATTACAATGTGATACTATGAATTTTGATATTCATCGTGAAAATAGAAGAGTTTAGGTTCTATTTATAAGATTACTTTTATAGAAGAAAATCTTTATCTGAATATGAGTAAGATAAAGTAAAAATAAAAAAATATAATCAGAATTTAAGAATAGATAATTATTCTACTTTTTTCATCGGAAAGTAGTTTTATATACTTGTATATGATTAAGTAAATAGAATAATTTTAAAAAAAGTAGTAAGACCTTTTTAAATATTATTTTTTTAAAATTTTTATTTTATTATTTGTAGATAAATTTTTTGCTATAAAAGAATAAAAACTATCTTCTTCTAAGTTTCCTAAATTGTAATGATCCATATCTATGTAGCTACCGTCACCTTGTGTTGTAATGTCACCTTTTGAAGTGATATAAAAATAATTGGAAAATAAATAAGAATTGGAATCTAATTTTTCTATTTCGATAGTTTTATTTTCAAAATTAAAGTATTTTCCAAAATAAAAATTTTCTTTTGCTTTACCACTAAGAATGATTTCATCTTCTAATTCATCTAGCGTACCTGTTTTTTGAAAATTAATTTTGTCAGAGAGATATTTATATTTTTCTATTATTTTAGGATCATAATTATGAAACTGATCATTGGAAAATATGATTCCAACAGAATTACTAATATCATTACTTTGATATAACTCGGGAAATTTTTTAAGACAATACTCTTGGTACTTTAAAAGATTGGAGATTAATTTCTCATCATATATTGTTGCATTTGTATTGAATCCAATTGAAAAAACAAAAAGATTTTCTTCTATAATTTTATTGATGGCATATATAATTGCTTGAGTGTTGAGTAATGGCTCTCCACCACTGAAAAAGAGTTTATAGATATAATGATTACACTTTAATAATAAATCGATGTATCTATAATCAATATCAATATTTTGACAATCTCCTCGCATACAATGTTTACAGTTTAAATTACAACGTCTTGTGACTTCAATAGTAATATTTTTTAAAATTATGTTCATATTAAAACCTCTTTGGTTATGATAACAAAAACAAGACATAAAATCAATTGTAGATAATTAATTTATAGTGACTTTATAGTTAAAAATTGATATAATGAACACATAGATAATCATATAAATAATAATTTAAATAATAATTAACTTTTAATAAAGTTTCAATTGTTTAAGAGGTAAAATTATTTATTATGGGATAATAAAAGAGGAGATTACAAATATGAAAGATTGTCATGTACACACAAATATCAGTCACGATGGAATATCATCAATAAAAGATTATTTAGATATTGCTCAATCTAAAAATGTAGATGAGATAACATTTACAGAACATTATGATATATATGATGGATTAAAAACAAATCTAAAAACGTTAGATGTGAATCAATATGAAAAAGAATATTATCAGTGTAAAGATGATGATCAGTTAAAAACTAATTTTGGTATCGAAATTGGATTACAACCTGATACTTACACTCAAATTAACAATATGGTAAAATCTCATCATTTCGATTTTATAATTGGTTCATCTCATATTACTTGTAAAAAGGATATTGCTATGGATAAAAGTTTTTTTGATGGTATTACAAGGAGAGAAGCATATTTAAAATATTTTAGAGAAGTTTTACAAAATATAAAATTATATAATGATGAATTTGATGTTTATGGACATATCGATTATATAGTAAGATATGGTGGATATGCTGAAAAGAAAATAGATTATGATGAATTTCAAGAAATATTGGATGAAATTTTAATTCAATTAATAAAAAAAGATAAAGGAATAGAAATAAATACCTCAGGTATTAGATACGGATTAGGAATGCCTCATCCAAATAAAGAAATTATCAAAAGATATAAACAATTAGGAGGAAAAATTATTACAATGGGTTCTGATGCTCATAAAATTAATGATTTAGGAGCAGACTTTGATGTCGCAAGTTCTATTTTAATGGATGCCGGTTTTCAAGAAATAGCAGTATTTCATAATAGAACTCCTGATTTTGTTAAAATAAAAGAACTTGTTAAGTAAAAAATTAGTATAGGTCTAACTAAATATTCAAATTCTGTCTAAAACATATTTGAAATATTTTGAATACGATATATAATGTGTTAGGTGGTTATATGAATCAAAAATTAAATTTTGAAAAGGCAGAAATTAGGGATTTAGATGAAATATTAAACTTATATTTAGAAAGATCCAATTGGTTTAAGGAAAATCAGATTAAACAATGGAGCAATTATTTGAAAAGTCATCCTGTAGCTGATTTTGAAAAAGCAATTCGTACACAAAATTATTATGTTATGCGTGATCATGGAACGATTATAGCTGGGTTTGAACTATCAACAGATAGTAAACTTTGGAAAGAGAAATCAGAAGATGTTTACTATATTCGTAAAGTCGTTACAAAAGTAGGATATAAAAATATAGGTTCTCTTATTTTTGATAAATGTAAGGAAATTGCTGCATCAAATAATAAACATTATTTAAGATTAGAGTGTATCAAATCCAACAAAAAATTAAACGAAATTTATGAAAATTATAATTTTAAGTGGATTCGTTATTGTAATGATGGATTATGCCATTTTTCATTACGAGAATTAAAGATTAATTAATAAAAAATTATCATAAGTAATCGATTATAATCTTGTAAAAAAAATTTAATTATGATATGATGATTATGTTAATTATTTTTATATGACCTGTTGGTGAAGTGGCTTAACACGCTGCCCTCTCAAGGCAGTATTCGTGGGTTCGAAACCCATACAGGTTACCAAATTGACATTGACCGTTGAATTTCAACGGTTTTTTTGATTAAAGTAAAATTTTTTCATAAAATATTGTTTTTTTATGCTTTATAAAAAGGAAATCATTAAGTTTTATCGAATAATAATAGTAGAAAGGAGATGAAACATGAAAATAAAAGAATATTTAAAAAAATATTACTTGTATGGAATTGCTATTTTAGGAATCATAATAATTGCCTTTATTTTATTATTAAGACCAAAAGCAGAAGTTCAAACAGCAAACGTTAAGTTAGAACAATTAGAGGTTCAACCAAAAGAGGAAGTAGTTAATAATGTTAAAATTGATATAAAAGGTAATATTCAAAATCCAGGTGTGTATGAAATGCCTGAAGGCTCTAGAGTTATTGATGCAATTAATATGGCAGGAGGATTGTTAGAAAATTCTAACACATCTTTAATTAATTTATCTCAAAAATTAAAAGATGAAATGATTATTATTATTTATACGAATGATCAAATAGAACAATATAAAAATGATAATAAAAAAATAGAGTATGTTTATGTAGAAGTTGAAAAATGTCCTGATACGATTAATGATGCTTGTATTAATAAATCAGAAGAAACACAACAACAGGCGGATAATACTACAAATTCTTTAATTTCTATTAATGATGCATCTATAGAGCAATTAACAACATTGCCTGGAATCGGTAAATCTAAGGCAAATGATATTATTGAATATCGTAATCAAAATGGAAAATTTCAAACTATTGATGACATTAAAAAAGTCAAAGGAATAGGAGAATCCGTTTTTGAAAAAATTAAAGATAGTATTACTATTTAGTATTTTATTAATTCGTATTTCTATGATTTCTGTTTCTAGTAATTATTCTAATGAAACGGAAATTTATGGAATCATTACTGATTATAAAATTGATGGAAATCAACTTACTATGCAAATAAAAGCAAAAGAAAAAATAATAGTAACTTATTATTTTAATTCAGAAACAGAAAAAAAATATTATCAAAAAAATTTAAATTTAGGTTTTGAAATTTTATGCCAAGGCACTTTAATGAAACCAGATGATAATCGTAATTTTTATATTTGATAAAAAATCATCTATTAGAAACGATAGAAAAAAGATCTAACTCAGAGTATTTAAAACTGTTTATTTTAGGACAAAATACTTTAGATGAAGAAATAAAAAAATCTTATCAATATAATGGGATTAGTCATTTATTTGCTATTTCTGGTATGCATATTGTTATTTTGACTTTTGTTTTAACAAAACTTTTTCAAAGAATTTTTAAAAACGAGAGTATTGTTTTTATGATTATTATTTTTACTTTATGGTTTTATTTGTTTTTAACAAACTATGCAATATCTGTATTAAGAGCAGTGTTATTTTATTTCATTTTTTCCATCAAAAAAATATTTTCATTCTCTATTTCAAATGTTATTTTAGCAGTATTCATTTTATTACTATTACTGAATATAAATCCATACTATATCTATGATGTAGGGTTTTTATATAGTTTTACAATAAGTATTGGATTAATTTATTTTAAGGAATTGTTAAGGGAAGGAAATTATTTTAAAAATTTGATAAAAACATCAACTATATCTTTTTTAATCGGATTGCCTATTACGATTTATGTAGCCAATCAAATTAATTTTTTATCACCAATTTTCAATTTGCTATTTGTTCCTATTGTTTCCTTAGTAATATTTCCGATTAGTGTACTGAGTCTTGTTATTCCTTTTTTAATTCCTATTGATAATTTTTTAATTAATTTATTAGAAAATTTATCTTTACTATGTTCTAAGATCAATCTATTTACTTTTTCTTTTCAAACAGTTCCTATTATTATTTTGATTATATATGAACTTCTAATTTTTATGATGATTTCTTTTAAAAACAAATTATTATTTTTCTTTCTAATGGTTATTTTGATAATTCATCACTGTTGGAACCTATTGAATCCATATACTAGAGTAACAATGCTAGATGTAGGGCAAGGAGATTCAATTTTAATTCAGTTTGCACATAATAAAGGCAATATATTAATTGATACAGGGGGTATTCCAACTTATTCAAAAGAAAAATGGAAAATAAAAAAGCACGAATATAGTATTGTTAATAGTATTACAATTCCATATTTAAAAAGTATAGGAGTTCATAAATTAAATTATCTAATTATCACACATGGTGACTATGATCATATGGGTGAGGCCATTCATTTAGTAGAGAATTTTAAAATAGAAAATGCGATTTTGAATTGTGGGTCATATAATGAATTAGAGCAAAAATTAATTGATACTTTAGATAAAAAAACTATTTCGTACTATTCCTGTATAAAGGAATTAGATATAGATAAATCGCAATTACAGTTTCTATATACAAAAGAATATGATAATGAAAATGATAATTCAAATGTAATTTATTTTAATTATAACAATTATAAATTTTTATTCATGGGAGATGCAGGAGTAGATAAAGAAACAGACATATTAGAAAAATATACTTTAAGCAATATCGATTTTCTCAAAATAGGACATCATGGATCAGACACGTCTTCAAATAAAGGCTTTATTGATAGTATTCAACCCAAATATTCCCTAATTAGTGTAGGAAAAAATAATCGGTATGGACATCCTAAAGAAATAGTGTTAAAAAATTTAGATAGTACTAAGATATACCGAACGGATCAAGATGGAGCAATCGAGATTAAACTAAATAAAAAAGAATATCAAATAAAAACTTGTCATTCATAAGAAATGTCTATACAAAAAAATTTTTAAAGAATATATTATTTATGATAAAAATGAATTTAAAAATCAATTATTAAATGAATATAATTTGTGAATAGTGGATATATTAAGAGTAGATGTTATTTTTAAAAATTATTGATAGTACGCTAATGCTTTTAGCGTTTTATATAGATGAGAATATTCTCAAAGAAAAAGAACCTTTAAGGCTCTTTTTTTATAATTCCATACTGATTTTTAGTAGTATCAATAAATAATTTATTTTTAATTGGAAAATATGTCAAATACCAAAAAATAAGAAATGTCAAAGTAATTATGATAATAGCTATTGCTTTTTGAAAAGGTATTTTAGGAGCCTTTAATAAATAATATCCTATGATTTCCACTATTATATAGACTAGTAATAATAGAGAAATATTAATAATCATATTTTCTCCAATCATATTATAAATAGGAAGGAAAATTATCAAGTAAATAATAATTGCACAAATTCCCATCATGATATTAGAAAGTAAAAAGTTATTTACCTCTATTTTCTTTTTCTTCCATATAAAATATTCGATTGGACTGTAAAATAATATAGAACTTACAATAATTTTCATATGTTCCCAGATACTTTCATTGACTGGAAAAAAGATACTAAAAATGTAATTTGGAAATATATCATATAAAAAATGACAAAGAAATGAAATTAGAAAAACACCAATTATGGAAACAATTTTAACTTTTTTCATATCATCACCTACTAATAATATGTTAAAATAAACAAAATTTATGAAAAAAACGAAATAAAAAAAGGAAATGGACAAGTTTTGTCGTATATTAATATTAGAGGCTTGATATTATGAAGGAAACATTATTATCACAAGAACAAATTTTACAAATTCAAAATAGTGTAGATATTGTAGATATTGTATCTAGTTATGTTCCCTTGACATTAAAAGGTAAAAATTTTTTTGGTGTTTGTCCTTTTCATCCAGATCATTCTCCAAGTATGAGTGTATCTAGAGAAAAGCAAATTTACAAATGTTTTTCGTGTCGAGCAAGTGGTAATGTTTTTAAATTTATCATGGATTATGAAAATATTGGCTTTATTGAAGCTGTAAAAATTGTTGCTGATAAAGCTGGTATTTCTTTGAACTTAGATATGCCTAAATTGAATAAATTAAATCAAAATTTTGTTTTATATGATATTTTCAATATAGCACAAAAATTTTATAGTAATAACATTAATACTGCAATAGGACAAAATGCCAGAGAATTTATAATGAAACGACATTTTGATTCTAGTATTATTAAAGATTTTGAATTAGGATTATCTTTGAATAGTTATGATTCTTTGACAAACTTATTGCTGAAAAAGAACTTTCAATTAAAAGATTTAGAACGGACGGGATTGATAGCAAAAGGTGATAAAGGATATAAAGATGTTTATATTAATCGAATTATGTTTCCTTTATATGATTTGACAGGGAAAATAGTAGGATATAGTGGCAGAATTTATAATGGTGAGAAAACCAGTAAATATTTTAATACAAAAGAGACTGAAATATTTAAAAAAGGAGAGTTGCTATATAATTATCATCGAGCAAAAGAACCAGCCAGGGATCAAGAAAATATTATTATTGTAGAAGGTTTTTTTGCTTTAATTCGATTATATACAATAGGAGTTAAGAATGTAGTCGCAACATTAGGAACTGCAGTTACCAAAAAACAAGCTTTGTTGATTAAAAGAATGGCTAAACAAGTTACTTTAATGTTTGATGGAGATAGCGCTGGAGATGAAGCAACGAATAGTTGTATTGAAGAACTAAATGAAATTGGTGTGATTCCTAAAATTGTACGATTAGAAGATAACTTGGATCCTGATGACTATGTATTAAAATATGGGAAAAATAAAATGTTAGAAAAAATTAATAATCCTATGAATGTGATGGATTATAAATTAAGCTACCATCGAAAGAAAAAGAATTTAAATAACAATTTAGATTTATCCAAATATGTGAATGAGATATTAGAAGATTTAAGAAAAATTGATGACGATATCTATAAAGAATTAACTTTAAAAAAATTAAGTGATGAATCCCATTTATCTATTGAATTTTTAAAAAAACGTATGGATGATGGAAAACAACAATTGGTTATTTTGGATAAAAAAATTCCAAAAAGACAAAACAAATATATTCAAGCTGAAAATTCATTGATTTATTATATGTTGAATAATCGTGATGTAATTACACTTTATAATGAAGAAAAGCCTAGGTTTTTAAATCAAAATTATCGTCTTTTGGCTAGAAATTTGGTAGCCTATATGAAAGAAAATAAAGAGATAAAGACCTCTAATTTATTAACTTATTATAGTTCTGATAAAGAAATATTAGACATCATTCAAAGCGTTATACAATTAGATTTAAAAGATGAATATACAATTCAAGAAATAAAAGATTATATTCATGTGATAAAAGAACATGATATCAATATGGATATAAAACGTTTACAAGATGCTTTAAAAACAGAAACAGATAGAAATAAAAAGAATGAAATATTAAAACAAATCTTTGAAAGAAGAAAAATAGAATGTGATGGAGATGAAAACAATGATAAATGAAATTAAAACATTTGAACAACGTAAAGAAGAATTAATAAAAAAAGGAAAAGAAAAAGGAAATATTAGTTATGAAGAATTAGCAAATTCTTTAAAAGGATTAGAGTTAGATGCAGATTCCTTAGATGAGTTATATAATGCATTACGTGAAAACAATATTGAAATTATATCAGAGGATGATGACGATGATTCTACTGACCCAGAAAAAATATTATTGGATGATAATACTTTAGCAAAAGACTTAACAATTAATGATCCTGTCAGAATGTATTTAAAAGAGATAGGACAAATTAAATTATTATCAATGTCTGAAGAACTAGAGTTAGCTGATCGTATTGCAGCTGGCGATGAGACTGCTAAGAATACTTTAGCAGAAGCAAATTTAAGATTAGTTGTAAGTATTGCGAAAAGATATGTTGGCCGTGGAATGCTTTTTCTTGATTTAATTCAAGAAGGAAATATTGGACTTATGAAAGCAGTAGACAAATTTGATGTTACAAAAGGATATAAATTTTCTACTTATGCAACTTGGTGGATTCGCCAAGCTATTACTAGAGCTATAGCCGATCAAGCAAGAACAATTCGTGTCCCTGTTCATATGGTTGAAACAATTAATAAACTTGCTCGTATTCAAAGACAATTAACATTAGAGTTAAATCGTGAACCTTCTGAAGATGAACTTGCTGCTAAAATGAATATTAGTGTAGATAAAATTAGAGATATATATAAAATTAGTCAAGAACCAGTTAGCTTAGAAACTCCTATAGGAGAAGAAGATGATTCTCATTTGGGTGATTTTATTAAAGATGAACGTAATGTAAGTCCCGAAGAATATGCTACTAACGAGATGCTAAAAGATGAAATTGCTGAAGTACTTTTAACTTTAACAGAAAGAGAAGAAAAAGTAATTCGTTTGCGTTTTGGGTTAGAAGATGGAAAATCTAGAACATTAGAAGAAGTTGGACAAATGTTTGGTGTAACAAGAGAGAGAATTCGTCAAATTGAAGCTAAAGCTTTGAGAAAATTAAGACATCCATCTCGTTCTAGAAAATTGAAAGATTATATGGGAGAATAATGGCATTTAGTAAAAGAATTAGGATTTTAGCTTCTTTGGTAGAACCTAATAAAAACATTGTTGACATTGGTTGTGATCATGCCTTATTGGATATTTATTTAACTCTTTATAATCATAACTCTTGTATTGCTACAGATATTAATGAAAAAGCTATTCAACATGCAAAAGAAAATATAAAAAAATATAATCTTGAGATACCTGTTTATGTGAGCGATGGTTTAAAAAATATTCCATTATTAGAGAATACAACTGGTATTATTGCTGGAATGGGAACAAATACAATTATTCAAATTTTACAAAATCAGGATTTAAATCAGTTATCGAGTTTTGTTATTCAAACAAATAATGATTATTATTTGTTGAGGAAATTTATGACCTCTATTGGGTATCAAATAGAAGAAGAAATTACTTTTTATGATAAAGGAATTCGCTATATTGCTATCAAATTTATAAAAGGCATTCAGAATTATTCCTACTTTGAATTGCTTTTGGGACCTAAATTAATGCAAAAAAAAGATAAAGAAACAATTCTTTATTTTCAAGAGCGTTACCAAGAAAATAAAAAGATAGAAAAAAAATTACCAACTCGACATTGGAAAAAGAAACTTCAATATAAATTGGAAAATAGAACAATAAAAAAGCTATTAAGAAATAGCTTTTAAGCGAAAAAAGTGGGTCCAACTTGATTTGTATTAGTTGATTCTTGTATGTTTTCATAGCTTTTTGTATCTGATTGTTCTTTATAATCATTTTCATTTATCTGAGAATTATTAGACGGAGTATCAACTTTTTTAAATTCATTCATTACTTTAAACATTGTTTTTGCATTTTTAATAATAGGAGATGCTTGTTTAATTAAAGGAATTGTTTGGTTAACAATATTTAATGTTTTTTGAGTTCCTGATAATATTGATGACATATTAATTCCTCCAAATAATCTGCTGAACATTCCTGTTTTTGCGATTTCTGTGCCTATAGGGGCGTAGGGATAACTGTAAAAATAAGGATTATAGTAATTCATATTTATACTCCTTTCTAAATTATTATATGAAAAATAAAAAAATGTTTTACATTTTTTTTTATTGTGATATAATTTTATTATGATAAGAGAGTAGGAAGAGATTGGAAGGTGCTTTTATATGCGAAAATCATTTTTGCTAATGCCGTTTATAGCCGTATATAAAATAGTTTTTGGAATTCTTAAAATACCAGTATTAATTTGCAAATATTTTTATAGGGGAGTAAAAGTTACATTAAAATTTATTTTAAATTCAATTTTTTATATTTGTTGGTGTTTCTATCAAATACCTAAAAGTATTGTAAAAGGAATAAGTAAATTGATTCCTCATTCAGCATCAAAAAAAGTATCAAATTCTTCAGAAGAATTTGATTTAAAAGAATTTGAACGATTAAGAAATTTTAAGAAAAAAACGATAAAAAAGATTAAGACAGATTATTTATTAAAAAATAAAAATAAAAAGAATGAAACGAATGTTGAAAATACTAATCAGGATGATGTGATTGTTTCTAAGCAAGCTGATGAAATATATGGTAATAGCAAAGTAAAAGTTAAAGCACCAGGCCTTGGTGAAAAAATTAAGGAATTATTTGCTGCAATTGGACGTATTCCATCTAAGATTAAACAAAAAATTAATAATAATGAGTTTGTAAAACATAGTAGAAATAAAGACATGATGAAAAGAGAAGCATTATTAATTAACTTTGAAGGTGAAGATGCTGAAAAAAGTGATGTAAAGGTCTTATATGAATATGTTGCTAAAAATCCGGAAGGAAAAATTGTAAAAGATTATTTTGAAGCATTCTCTAAAGTTGAAGTTCATTCATTTTTACTTAGTGAAGGTTACGAGGTATATAGCATTAGAACGAATAAGTGGATTCAAATGTTCCATAAAAATGCTAATACAAACAATATTCGATTTAAAACAAAAGATTTACCTTTCTTCTTAACTCAACTTTCTACATATATTAAAGCAGGTATTCCTCTAGTTGAAGCTTTAAAAATACTAGAAAAACAATATAAAAATAAAGGATATAAAAAGATTTTAAAAGCAATTATTTACGATTTGACGATGGGTGAAAATTTTAGTGAAGCTTTACTAAAACAAAATGTAGCCTTTCCTAAATTGTTAATTAATATGGTTAAAACTGCCGAAATGACTGGAGAATTACCAGAAGTATTAGATGATCAAGCTCAATACTATTCTGAGTCATTAAAAATTAAAAGACAGATGGTTACTGCAATGATGTATCCTTCTATTGTTATGATTGCTTCTATTGGAGTTGCTGTATTTATTATGATGTATGTTATTCCACAATTCGTAGAAATTTATAATTCTATGGATCCATCGGCAATTCCAAAATTTACTTTGATAGTATTAGCTATTAGTGATTTCTTGAGAAAATATATTGTATACATTCTAATTGGTTTAGTGATTTTTATTGTTTTATTTGTTTATTTGTATAAGACAATAAAAGGATTCCGAACTATTTGCCAATGGGTTATTATGAAAACGCCTTTTATAGGAACTACTGTTATTTATAATGAAGTGGCTATGTTTACGAAGACTTTTGCTTCCCTTTTAGCTCACAACGTTTTTATTACAGATAGTATGGAAGTATTAAACCGTATTACAAAAAATGAAATTTATAAAATGATTATTTTGGATACGATTACCAATTTAGCAAAGGGAGATAAAATATCAGAAGCATTCAAAGACAATTGGGCCTTTCCTGTTCCAGCATACGAAATGCTTGTTACAGGAGAAAAAACTGGTGAATTGCCTGAAATGATGCAAAAAGTAGCAGATTATTATCAACAATTACATGCCGAATCTGTTACAAGAATTAAAACTTTTGTAGAGCCAGCTATTACAATTTTCTTAACCGTAATTGTTGGTACATTAATTTTGGCTATTATTATTCCAATGTTTAGTATGTATAGTGCCGTTCAAAGTATGTAATGAAGTGGAGTGAGATTTATGGATATTTATTATTCGATTGTAACATTTATTTTTGGAGCTGTATTGGGGTCATTCTATAATGTTGTAGGTTACCGAATACCAAAAGGAGAATCATTAATAAAACCATCTTCTCATTGCACTAAATGTAATCATAAATTAGGAGCTAGTGAGTTAGTTCCTATTTTTTCTTGGATTTTTTTAGGGGGAAAATGTAAAAATTGTGGCCAAAAAATTTCAAGTTTTTATCCAATATTTGAATTTTTAACCGGATTTTTATTTTCTCTTTCCTATTATATTTTTGGATTTAGTATAGATTTTTGGATTTCTATTACATTTATATCAATGCTTTTAATCATTATTATTAGTGATTACCAAACAATGATTATTCCAGATGAAGTTTTGATTCCTTCAGGAATTTTAATCTTGATAGAACTATGGATTAAAGAGGGCAATTTTATATCAATGACTTCTCACATTTTTGATGGTATTGTTTCTTTTTTAATTATGTTAGCACTTAAAAAGCTAGGAGATTATTTATTTAGAAAAGAGTCCATGGGTGGAGGAGATTTAAAATTAATGGTATTGTTAGGATTCGTCTTAGGATGGAAAATGTCTATCATTACAATTTTTTTAGCTTCCTTTATAGGACTTCCAATATCATTAATTATTTTATATAAAAATAAAACAGATATTATTCCTTTTGGACCATTCTTAAGTGTTAGTGCTATTATCTTGTATTTAACACAAATTCAATTTGACCAAATTATTAATTTTTTTACAATGTAAGTTGACTTTTTAAATTACGTATTGTAAACTAATATTAGTTATGATAGGGAGGATTATATGAAAAAAAATTTATTAGTTTTTAGTTTATGTGCTATAGTTTTGTTTACTGGTTGTTTTGGATCAAAAAAAGAATCTTCAAAAACAGCGTCAGATGTTAAAATTGTAGAAAACAAAACAGATGATTTAGAAGCAAAAACTTATTTTACGAAAAATAATGAAGTAATTTTTGAAATTACAAATAAAGGAAAAGATATTGTTGATTATGTTAATATTGATGTAGCTTTTTATGATAATAATGGTAACTTAATGAAAACAGAAAAACAATATGTTAGAAATATTGTAGCTGGAACTACAAATTATGCTAAATTAAGCTTAGGACAAATGGATGAAAAAGGAAACACAACATTACCTGCTAAAATTGAGTTTGCTTTAAATAAAACTGCTTATTCAACAAAGTTTGAAGATGTTTATACAGATAAAGTTAGTGGCGCTGTAGAAAAATCTGAAAATGAAGGAGAGTTAAATTTAACAATCAATAATACTTCAGGACAAAAATTAGATGATGTAACAGCAGCTGTAGTATTCTATAAAGATTCAAAACCTGTTGATGTTCAAACTTTCAGTTTCCAAAATGTTGATACGACTGCTAGTCAACAATTATATGTATCTACTGTAGTAGATGGTGAAACAACAAAAATGTTAGATTATGATGATGCAAAAGTCGTTATTAATAATGCTTCTAAATATATTTCACAATAAAAAGCAACTTAGTTGCTTTTTTTGATTTTTTCATATACATTTTTTAGAGATTGTTCATATTTGCTTGTTACTTTTGGATGATAATATTCCCTCCCTAATAATTTATCAGGTAAATATTGTTGTTTTACCCAACTATTAGGATAGTTATGAGGGTATTTATAATCAGGAGAATGAGTTTTGATATGATCTGGGACACTTCCTACATTTCCAATTTTAATATCATTTAAAGCAGCATCTAAAGCTAAATGCCCACTATTTGATTTAGGAGATAGTGCCATTTCAATTACAATGTCACCTAAGGGAATTCTTCCTTCTGGTAATCCTAATCTCTCAGAAGCTGCTATTGCAGCTTCTACTTTAGGACCAATCATAGGGTTTGCTAGCCCAATATCCTCATAAGCAATTACAGTCATTCGACGATATAGTATATCTAAATCTTCTGCTTCTATTAAACGTGCTAAATAATGTAGTGAAGCATTTACATCACTGCCACGAATTGACTTTTGAAAAGCACTAATAACATCGTAATGACCATCTTCATTTTTATCATGTATAAATGCAGGTTTACTATTTATTTTTTTTAATAATTCCATATCTATTGTATACTGATTAGAAGCATAATAGGCTATTTCTAATAAATTATAAGCATATCTTAAGTCTCCATTAGAAAGTCTAGCAATATGTATTAAACTATCTTGATCTATTTTTATGTTTGGTAAATACTCTGCAGAACATGCTTTTTGTAATCCTAATATAACTTCTTCTTCTGTTAATTCCTTCAATTCAAAAATTTGACAACGACTTCTAATAGCTGGATTAATTTTATGATATGGATTAGATGTAGTAAGGCCTATTAAAGTAATTAATCCACTTTCTAAGTAAGGAAGTAATAGATCTTGTTTATCTTTATTTAATCGATGAATTTCGTCCATAATAACGACTAAACCACCAAATAACTTTGCTTCTTCTACAACGACATCAAAATCTTTCTTATTATTGATGACAGCATTTAATAAACGATATTTTAAATGTAAAGACTCTACCATTGCTGTAGCAATACTTGTTTTACCAATACCTGGTTTTCCATATAAAATCATAGATACTAAAAAATCATTATGAATTAAGTTATAAAGCACTTGTCCTTCTTTTAATAAATGACTCTGCCCAATAATATCTTCTATTTTTTTTGGTCTCATTTTAATTGCTAAAGGTTCACGCATTTTCATCACCGATTTAATTGTAACATATTATCACTAAGAACTGTAAAGTAAAACTAAAAAAATAGAAAATATCTTTTAAAAGATGGTATAATATTACTGGATGGTAGTGAGATGATGATACATAATTTAGAATATTTAAACGAATATCTAGAGTATTTAAATATTGATAAGAAATATTCTAATAATACAATACTTTCTTATCATAATGATTTAAAAATTTATTTAAATTTTTTAAAGGAGAAAAGTGTTTTAAAAGTACAAGAAAAAGATGTTCAAATATTTTTAAATCAAGAAAGACAAGATAAAAATAGTAGAACTATCGCACATTTATTAACGGTTTTAAATAATTTTTATCAGTTTTTATTAAAGAATCAATACCTTTCTAAAAATCCTGTAGAGTATATTGAATTACCAAAATTAAAAAAAACATTACCAACAGTATTATCTCACAAAGAAATTGAATCCTTATTGGATATTGAATTAGTTACAAAATATGATTATCGAAATAAGGCAATGTTAGAACTTTTATATTCTTCAGGATTGAGAGTTAGTGAGCTTGTCAATTTAACAGTCTACGATGTTCAACTTTCAGAAAATATTGTTAGAATTATTGGAAAAGGTGGCAAAGAAAGAATTGTTCCAATTGATGATTATGCAACAAAATATTTAACAATTTATATGACTGAGTATCGTCCGCAATTAATGAAGAAACAAATTACTAACGATTTATTTTTAAATAATTTAGGTAAGAAAATTTCTAGACAAGCAATGTTTAAAATTATTCAGCAAATTGCTTTAAAAAAAGGCATTCGAACGCATTTCTCACCTCATACTTTAAGACACTCATTTGCGACACACTTATTAGAAAATGGAGCAGATTTAAGAAGCATTCAAGAATTATTAGGGCATAGTAGTATATCTACTACGCAAATATATACACATGTTTCTAATCAATTTAAGAAGGAAAATTATGAATGTCATCCACATCACTAAAGGAGGAATTAATATGTTTAAAAGAGTATTTTTAATTGTTTTAGATTCAGTGGGAATAGGAGCAGCTAAGGATGCTGATAAATTCCATGATGAAGGTACTAATACATTTGGTCATACTGTAGAGAAAACTCATGTAGAATTACCAAATTTTGAAAAACTAGGCTATTTTAATATTTTAAATCATTCAAATGAACCTACTATTTCTTATTATACAAAAGCGGAAGAAATTAGTAACGGAAAAGATACTTTAACGGGGCATTTGGAAATGATGGGTGTTGTTACAGAAAAACCATTTAAAACCTTTTTAGAAACAGGATTTCCTGATGAATTAATTCGTGAAATTGAACAAATAAGTGGCCGTAAGGTAATTGGAAATAAGGCTGCTTCTGGAACAGAAATTATTAAAGAATTAGGAGAAGAACAAATAAAAACTGGAGCTTTAATAGTTTATACATCAGCCGATTCTGTATTACAAATTGCTGCTCATGAAGATATTATTCCATTAGATGAACTTTATAGTATTTGTGAAAAAGTTAGAAAAATAACTATGAAAGAAGAATGGAAAGTAGGTAGAATTATTGCTCGTCCTTATATAGGAGAACCAGGTAATTTTACAAGAACACCAAATCGTCATGACTATGCTTTAAATCCTGCTCATGAAACAGTTTTGGATTATTTAAAGCAAAATCAATATTCTGTTATTGCTATCGGAAAAATTAGTGATATATTTAACAATTGTGGCATTACAGAAAGTACGAAAACGAAAGACAATTTAGATGGTATTAATCAAATAAAAGAAACTATTCAAAGAGATTTTAAAGGACTTTGTTTTGCCAACTTAAATGATTATGATTCTAAATATGGACATAGAAGAGATGTTGAAGGATATGCAAAAGCTTTAAAAGAATTTGATGATCATTTACCTGAAATTATTTCTTTATTAAAAGAGGATGATTTATTAATGATTACTGCTGATCATGGTAATGATCCAACATTTAGAGGCACTGATCATACAAGAGAAAATACGCCAGTTATATTCTATTCTAAAAAATTAAATAATCCAAGTCGATTACCAATTTTAAAAACATTCTCTGATATTGGAGCAACTATTGCTGATAATTTTTCTGTACAAGCACCAAATGGAGAAAGTGTTTTAGATAAACTTATATAAGCCACAATTATGGCTTTTTTAATATTTTATGATATAATAGTATTTCTGAAAGTGAGATGAAAACTATGAACTCTACGTTAAAACAACATTTAAAACTAGCAAAAAAAATGATTCAAGATATAAGCTTTTTAACATCAAACTATGGATCGTTTGATCGAATTTATCCTTTTTCAAATGAAAACCTAGCGGATTGTTTTGATTTTTTTGATATAAAAAATAAAAATTGTTTATCAATTATGGGAAGTTGTGATCAGGCTTTGGAATTATACTCAAGGGGTGCTAAAACAGTTACCACTTTTGATTGTAATCCTTTAACTGAATATTATGGATATTTAAAAATAGCGGCTATTCTTTCTGAATTCAGCAATTCAAAATTTTTAGATTTTTTTAGTTGTGAAAGTGAGTATCCATTTTTCGAGAAAGAAAATAGTTTTTCAAGGCTTCAATTTTTAGAATTGAAAAAATCTTTAAATTTGCTTTCTAGTTCTAGTTTTCAATTTTGGGGAGAACTATTAAATGAATTTGATCCATTGCATGTTAGAATAGGAGGAAAACTCTTTAACTATCAGGTCAAGGAAAATATGTTACCTCATTTTATGCCTTATTTACAAAATGAAAATTATGAACATTTAATTTTAAATTTAAAAGATAAAGAAGAGGAAGATTTATTAAATTTTATTCATAGTGATATTTTAGATTTAAATTTAAAATTAAAGCAAAAATATGATTTTATATATTTATCTAATATTATGCAGTATACAAGTGTTATGTATCCTGATTACTTATCTCAACAAGATAAATTAAAAGCTTATAGACAAACAATAGAGCAATTAAGCTCTTATTTACAACCAAATGGTAAAATTGCAATTGGATACTTATATGCTTTTAACTTTGAATTGAATAATAGAAACAGTCAGTATATTTCTGATGTTCAAACTGTTTTTCCTAAAACTGATATTGAGTATTTAAGTTTCCCTTCTATTGAACAAAAAATGGAATGTATGTTGGGAAACAGTAAAAGTAAAAATATTGGTAATGATGTTTGTTTAGTTTATACTAAAAAATAATATTCAAACATATTCTTAAATGGTGATAATATGGAGAATACAACAGTGGCTTTGACGTTATCTCTTATAGCAGGGTTATCTACTATAATTGGTAGCATTTTTATTTTTTTTAAGAAGGATAAAAGTATTTTATTGAATTCTTTTGCTTTTGCTGCAGGTGTTATGATAACGGTATCTTTAATTGATTTGATTCCAGAGTCATTCTCTTATTTATCAACTTATTATTATCCCTTTCCGGCATTATTATTTGTTTTAATTTGTTTTGTTATTGGTGTTCTTATATCTTCTTTTATTGATTATTATATACCAGAAAATAATCCAATCTATAAAATTGGAATCATTTCTTTAATTGCTATTATTATGCATAATATTCCGGAAGGAATGGCAACTTTTATCGCTAGTAATACAGATATTAAGCTAGGAATTACGCTTACTATTGCTATAGCACTTCATAATATTCCAGAAGGTATTACAATAGCTCTACCAATTTTCTATTCTACAAAAAGTAGAAAAAGAGCTTTATTATATACAACAATAGCAGGATTATCAGAATTTTTTGGAGCTCTTATTACTTGTATATTTTTAAAGGACTATATTACTTACAAGTTTATGGGATATTTGTTAGCAATTATTGCCGGAATCATGATTCAAATTTCTTTTTATGAATTATTGCCAGAAGTTTGGAAAGCAAGGCAGAAGAGGGGAATTTTATACTTTTTATTAGGTTCTATTATTATGTTTTTAAGTATCAAAATAATCTAAAAAAAAGAGACTCTTCGTCTCTTTAATTTTGGGTAAAATCCTTTACAATCTATTTTAATTCAAATGAATGATCATCGTTTTCATCTAATGAAAATGATTTAGAATCTTCTTCAAATCCTACATTGTGATTTGAATTTTTAATGTCGTTTGATCTTTTACAATTATTTATTGTTTTAGAATTTTTATTCAAACTATTTTTAACATTATTAGATTGTCTATTACTATTTTTTTTCATTTTTATCACCCAGTAATATTGTTACCCAACGATAATAAAATATGTATTTAATTGAATGGAAAATTTTGGATTTTTTTGATATACTGAACATAGAGGTGTATAAGTTATATGAAACAATATCAATTTTTTGAAGAATATCAAAAACAAAATGTTTATAATCAAATGCTAAAATTTCTTATTAAAATTAGTATCATTCCTGCATTAATATTTACATTCTCTGCTATTGTATTTCGATTAAATGCAATAACATTTTTTTGCTTAATTTGTTTTTTAGTGCTTGCTTATTTTATTTTTTGTATTAATTTTATAAATAAAAAAAGAGGGGAGTGTAGGGGAAAAGAAAATGAATTTTTAAAAAAATTATTAAAGAAATATGATTATTATTCTGAAAGAAAAATTAATATTTTAATAAAAATATGTGAAGAAGAGATTTTAATAAAGAAAGAAAAAAAGCAATTATTAATCTCGATTGTTATGTTCATACTACCATTTTTTATTTCTATCATCGCTCTATTTCAAATTCAAGAAAGAACTAAATTAGTCATTTTTTTGACTATTTCATTAATAATATTGTTAATTATTTTAATTCTTTATTATTGTTTTAAATATATTAATAGCTATATTAGAGCATTGCATAATAAAATAGAATTAGATTATGATGGATTAAAAAATGAATTGTATGATATATTATTAACAGAATCCTTTCAAAGTAATAATATATTAAGCATAATTAAAAATCTATTTAAATAAAATTTATTAGTTAACATAATATACATTATACGAAGTTAATTATATATTTAAAATTGATTAGTTATTCATCTCTTTTTTATATTTTTAATATATATAAATATTATTATATTATTATCATTCATTACTGTAAAAATATTATTCGTTATGTTCACTATGTTTTACTATATATACTATATCTATAATTGCTATTTATTTTTTAATAATTTTTAATTACTAAAATAATGATAGATAGATATAGTTTACCAATTTAAATTTATTTTATGACTACTACTCTTTCTATTAAGAAATAAAAATTTAAAGTAGGGGATGTATATACAAAAAAGTACCCTTATTATAAAGGTACTTTTATGATATTTTTCTTGATTGAATTTCAGCTATTTTAGCAAATACTTCAGCAGCATTTTGTTCATTAATGCCATCATAATTTAATTCTTTTAAAGCTTGTACTTTAATTGTATTTAATTCTAGAGTACGGCTCATTTTTTCTTCAATTTTATGTTCAATTTGATCAGCAAATCTTCTATGTGATTCAGCAATTTTTGTCTTAGAAACTCCCCCATTATTATATAATGTCATAGCCGAGAACATAATACTTTCAAAAATAAATTGTTCTTCTTCATCAAAAACAAATTCCATTGGTTTAATAAAACCAGCAGCTTTTGCAGTATACGCTAACATATATTTTAATTCTCTAGAAGACCTCATAGTTTGAATAAAATTATATAAGTATTCATATGTTTTAAATACTTCCCCTTCTCCATCACTGTTAGAATCTTCTAAATCTTCCTTTACAAGAGAAAGAATATTAACCATTAATTCTTTTGTTTTTCCTGACAAATTAGAAAGATTATCAATTGCTTCAGATGAAGTACTTCCTCCATTTTCAAAAAGACTGTTGATTCTAGATTCGACACTAATAATATAGTCTGTATCTACTCTAATTTGATCTATTTCTTCTACTGATTTAACACCTAGTAAATTAAGTAATAAAACCTTTTTATCTTTAGGCCATTTATTAATATCATCTAATTCTAGATAATTGTAAATCATTTGTCTTGATACACCTAAAAATTTTGCTAATTTAACTTTAGAAATTCCTAATTCATGTAATATTTCGTTAAGTCGTTCCATCTTTAAACCTCCATACTTTAATTTTATCATCTACGTTATAATTGTCAAGTGTAAAGGAAAAGTAAATTATAAATACCACAATTTAGTTCCATTTCTTCTGACTTCTTTAATAATTCCACCACCTAAACATTCTTCTCCATTATAAAGTACACATGCTTGTCCAGGTGTTACAGATGCTACATTATCGTAACTTACAATAATCTCACCATTCTCTAAAAAATCTAATGTGACCTCATTATCTGGTTGACGATATCGGAATTTAGCACTACATTTTGTGATTTTTTCGTCTCCAATCCAATTTACCATTTCTAAAACACAGGAATCACTATACAAATATGACTCTTCTTCATCGTCACAAACATATAGAATGTTTTGCTTTAAATCTTTTCCAACTACATAACAACGATTTTTAGTACCACCAATATTTAAACCACGACGTTGACCGATTGTATAATACATTAGACCAATATGATTTCCCATTTCTTCCTTGGTTTCTATATTGATAATTTTACCTGGAATATTTGGTAAATAATTTTGTAAAAAGGATTTAAAATTTCTCTCTCCAATAAAACAAATTCCTGTAGAATCTTTTTTATGTGCAGTAATTAATTCATAATCTTCAGCAATTTTACGAACTTGTTTTTTTTCTAAATCGCCGACTGGGAATAAGACATCTTTTAATTGTTCTTTCGATAATTGTGATAGAAAATAAGTTTGATCTTTATTGTTGTCGATTCCTCTTAATAATTTTCCATTTTGCATTCTAGCATAATGACCGGTAGCTATATAATCAGCACCTAGTTCACGAGCCTTTTTAGCAAACATATCAAATTTTATATATTTGTTACACATGATATCAGGATTAGGTGTTCTTCCTTTTTTTAATTCATCTAAAAAGTAAGTAAATACATAATCCCAGTATTCTTTTACAAAGTCAACTCGATGTAATGGAATTCCTATTTTTTTACATACTGCAAGAGCATCATTATAATCTTGTTCCTGAGGACAAATATTATTGTTTAAAGTAGGATTCCCTAATATATCATTATTTACACTGGCATCCCAATTTCGCATAAATAATCCAATTACACGATATCCTTGATTTTTTAATAAAATAGCGGCAACACTACTATCAACACCGCCACTAATACCAACTACTACTGTTTTCATTTTCTCACCTAAATCATTATATCATTTAAAAAAAAATAGGAAAATACAAAACACTCCTATTTTATTAAAAACTTCATTTTTTCAAACAAAAAGGGAATTACAAAAGTTTCATATAGAGAATAAAATAACATCATTCCAATAGAGATTAATAAAATTAATAAATAACGATTGATAATTTTTTTAACGTTAATTTCTTTCTTTTTAAATATTGAATATATTAGATTATTTGACATTTTTATGGCATATAACGCCAATAATATATATACTCCTATATTGATAATTGAAAAAGGAATAATGTATATAGTAGCACACAATAAACCCTTAAAACGATATGTTAATACAAATGAGCCAATTGAAAAACCAAGTACAAATATTTTTGAAAAAAAGAAAAATAAGACAATTGGTAAACCGATTATTGAAATACCTAATAACCAGATGAAAACAACATAACCAACATTATTCCAAATACTATTTTTTAATGTACTTATATAATCCACTTTATGATTCATGATTTGTGTCATAAAATCATTCATATATTGAGTTACCAATTGTTGATCTGTTTTCGATAAAATGGTTAAAAATAAAGATCCTGCTGTAATTGCGATTACTAACAATACAACTAAAGACGTTAAGATTTTTTTATTATTAATTGCTCCATATTTTAGTTTGTCCAATATCACTTTAATCACCTAATTAATCATATTAAAAAGGCTGTTAGATATTCCATTTTTTTCAAAATTATATTATAATAAATTCATTGAGGTGAGTTTATGAAGAAAAAAAAGAGTTTTAATACACAACGTTTTATCGCGATTATTTTATTAATTTGCATGGTTGCAATGTTTATTTCATCTTGCTTAGTTTATTTTTAATCTATCATTTTGATAGTTTTTTTATGTAGTGATGAATTAATTCCTGATGATAAAACCTGGGCTAATTTATTGATAACAAAATCAATTTCTTTTGGAGTTACCATTAGATTGTATCCAATTGGTGTTAATACTTCAAAAATTAATTGGCGAATTTCTTGCTCATTTAAGCAACCTACAATTCCTAATAAATCTTTTTTATCATTTTCTTCAATCACAACATCACTTTTTAAATAATTGACTTTATCAGAACGGATTAATCGACTGATAGGACTATCTATAAATTTTTTATGAAAGGCATAATGTTTTTGCATATATCGGATAGTATCACTAACTACACTAACAGCATCTACTACTGTAGGAATTCCTAAGGATATTACAGGAACACCAATCGTTTCTTTGCTGATTTCTTTTCTACTATTTCCTACCCCACTGCCTGGATTGATTCCAGTATTACTCATTTGAATTGTTTTATTAACTCGTTCAACAGAAGAACTTGCTAAAGCGTCAATAACAATTACAAAATCTGGTTTGATTTTTGATACAATGCTTGTAATTAAATCTGTTGTTTCGATTCCGTTTGTACCAGTTACTCCCGGAGCTAATGAACAAACAGAACGGTATCCTTCCCCTATTTCACCTAATGAAAATAAGTGCCTTGTTACCAATATTTTTTCAACTGCTAAAGGACCTAAAGAATCAGGTGTAGATTTTATGTTTCCTAGTCCGATAATTAAACAAGAATCTTCCTCTTTAATATTAGACAAATGTAATAGTTTTTTTAAATAAGTTGTAAATATTTGTATTAACTTTTCTTGATTTTCTTGATCTGTTACATCTTCAAATTCGATTGTAATATAAGTACCTGCTTTCTTATTAATTTTACTTGCCTCTTCATTGGATAATTTAACAGAAGTAACCTTAATATTATCGTGCTGATAATTTTCTTGATCAGAGAATTGGTTCTGATTTTCAATAATTAAATCTGTTCGAATAGAATATTTACTTAAATCAATTTCATGTTTCATCTATATCACCAATATTATTTTAACCGACTTATTATTTTTATTAACATTTTCCTTGCTTTTTATCATAATATTTGTTAAAATATAGGAGATTGATGACTTGGAGGTGAAATTATGCCAAATATGAAAAATGCTAAAAAAGCAGTAAAAACTTCTGAAAAAAGAAAAATTAATAACAATAATACATATAAAGCTAGTTTAAAAACTGCTATGAAAAATACAGAAAGAGCTATTCTAGCGAAAGATAAGGACAAAGCAACAGAATGTTTATCAATTGCTATTAAGAAACTTGATAAAGCTGCTGCAGCTGGTGTTGTAAAAGATAATTACGTAGCTCGTAACAAATCAAGATTAACAATTAAAGTTAATAATATGGAGTAATTTTTACTTCTTTTTTTTTATACTTAATGTTATAATTAAAATAGGTGATCGTATGAAGAAACTAATAACTACCATAACTCTATTACTTACAATTGGATTTCTTACTATTTATTATCGAGAAATTGTTCAATTTTTAATGATACGTGTTATTTATCAAGATGAAATTTTAGTGAAAGAAGCAAATCAATATGAGAAAAATAATCAATGGGAATTTGTGAAAGAAACGGATAATTTTAAACCAGAAAGTAAACAAGATATTTTAAATATTTTTTACACTGCTTTAAATCGTGGATGGGATGAATTAACTTTTTATTGCCCTGATTCATATAAAGATTGTCTAGATGATGTAAATGAAATCACATCTAATCAAAATACTCTTTCTTATGTAAATAATTTTGTTTCTACTTATAATAGTTATAATAAGATTCGTGTAAATATGAATAATTTTGGACGTGTTAATATAGAAATACAACATATCTATCAATCTTCTGATATTGCTGAGCTTCAAGCAAAAGTAGATGAAATTTATAATGAAATTATGCAAGACGATATGACAGATAGTGATAAAGTAAAGGCAGCTCATGATTATATCATTAATCGTACTGTCTATGATGAAGAACGATCAAATGAAATAAAAAGTGGTGTTGGTAGTGACCGCATTCACACTTCTAATACAGCTTATGGTCCTTTATTTATTGGAAAAGCTATTTGTGGTGGATATACAGATGCTATGGCTTTATTTTTAGATAAAATTGGATTACCTAATTTTAAAATAGCAAGTGAAAATCATATTTGGAATGTAGTTTATATAGATGGTCAATGGAAACATTTGGATCTTACTTGGGATGATCCTGTTGTGGATACTGGCGAAAATATTTTAACTTATAATTATTTTTTAATTAGTACAGATGATTTAAAAAAGAAGAATGAGGCACAACATCAATTTGATAAATCTATTTTTCAAGAGGCAAAATAAAAATGATGATAATTTCATCATTTTTTTAAATATGTTATTGCTTCTTCTAAGTTTTTGATTGGAACAATTTCTATATTATAATTGTTCTTTTTTTTCTCTTCTATTGCTTGATTATAATTTTCTCCAGCAGGAACTAAAAAGATATCCATTTTAGCTTTAACAGCGCCCCTTAGTTTATATTTTATGCCATCTATTTGCCCTACAATCCCATTACTATCTATAGTGCCTGTACCGGCTATTTTTCGCCCTTTTGATAGGTCAAAACCTGTTATATTGTCATAGATTGCTAAAGACATCATTAACCCACCAGAAGCTCCAAATTCTGTTTTTTTAAATTGAATTGTTATATTAGGATCTAATACTAATTCGGATACTTCTGAAACAACAATACCAATGATTTTTTTATCTTGAATATTTTGAATAGTAGCTTCCTTCTGGTATGTTTTTTTATTACGAATAATTTCTAAAGATATTTTGGAATTCACTTCTAAATTACTTAATAATTGTTGAATATCATTTTTACTTTGAATATCAATATCATTCATTTTTATAATCTGGTCCCCTACTTTTAAATTTGTCTTTGCTTCAGGATAAATATAAGTGATATATAGTTTATTATCTTTTTCTTGTATCGATATTCCCGCTGTTTGATAAGCTATTTTTATGGCGTTATGAATAGACTCTTGTAAAGATATTTTTCCTCTAAATTGCTGTTCCTCTACTGACTCTTGACTATCTATTTGTTTTTCAATATCCCAATTAGGATTGATTGAGGCAATAAAAAGATTGAAAAGAGTTGCTGGTACTTCTGATACATATGTCATATTAAAGTTGCCAGATTCTATATCTTTATTTTCTGATTCAATTCTAGATGATAAATTAATGGTTCCACCAGTTTTAGAAATTGTATATGGAAATTCAAAAGTAATCAAAAATAACAATAATAAAAAAAGTAAAATAGACAATTTATTATTTTTTAAAATATTTTTAATTTTTTTCCAAAGTTCTTTTTGCATATCATTTTCTCCTTTATAAATAATACAATTATAATATAGTTTTATGAATATTAGGGAGCGATTCTATGAAAAAAATAATTTCTTTTCTTATGATGTTGATTATTTTATATATTACATCTCAAGTATTATTAAATTCTAAGTCTGTCATAGAAACAGTTGCATTCTCTTTAAAAATTTTTAAAGAAAATGTTTTCCCATCTTTATTTCCTTTTTTAGTTTTATCTGGTTTATTAGTTAATTATGGATTTGTTGAGTTTTGCTCTGTTTTATTTTCCCCTATTATGAAACTTCTATTTAACATGAATGGTGCAGCTGCTTATGTCTTTATTATGAGTCTTATTTCGGGATTTCCAAGTAGTTCTAAATATATTAGGGATTTATATTTAAAAGGTTTGTTAAGTGTGAATGAGGCTACTAAATTATTAATGTTTACACATTTTTCTAATCCACTATTTATTTTAGGAACAGTTGGATTATTATTAAAGCAAACGAAAATAGCAATTTTAATTTTAATTTGTCATTATATTGGTAATTTAATAATTGGTATTTTAGTAAGAAATTTAATTCCTTATGAAGAAAAAAATATTACTTTAGAAAAAAATATGTCTTCTTTTGGTTGTGCTTTAAAAGATTCTATTACAAGTGCGATTGATACATTGTTATTAGTATTAGGAACGATTACTTTTTTTCTAATTTTGACAACATTACTTGCTGAAAAACTTAATTTATCAGGCATCAATCAAACAATTATGAATGGTATTTTTGAAATGACACAAGGATTAAAGTTCGCTAGTTTATTAAATACAGATTTAAGAACGAAAGCAGTTTTAATGACTATGTTTTTATCTTTTGGTGGAATTAGTGTTCATGCTCAAATTATGAGTATTATTAGTGATACTAAAATTCGTTATATGCCTTTTTTTGTTGCTAGATTACTACATGCAGCTATTTCAGGGTTATTAGTTTTTTTACTATATTCTATCATATAAAAAAGAGGAAATTCCTCTTTAACTACAAAGATTTGAGCCATCATACCATTTTTGGTCTTTAATTCTAGATCCATTTAATGTGACATTACTTAAAGAATAATTACAAAGGTATTCTCTTGCTTCTGCCCACAATTCAACAGAAGCAACATTACCACTTGGAGGAGCTAAAATATTACCACTTTTTAAACCAATAGCATAATGATTTTCATCACAACCGCTAGCCCAACTATTTTTGTCAGCATTATACTGTAGTCCTTCAAATACACAAGCATTTGTATATTTTGTAGGGATTAAATATGGATTATAACTATTATCACTAGTTAACACAACGCCGGATAAACTTTCTTTTTTAGCAAAGTTACTAGCTTGATACCACCATGTATAATTACTATTTAAGTCAATTTTATTTTGAACATTTCCATAATTTAACAAAAGTGAAAAGTAACCATTTTGAAAATTTTCAGTCATCATTTTAATTTGTTTCTTCTTTTGAGAATCATTTAAAGAACTATCATTATTAATCATATTGGTTTGACTTTCTATTACCTTTTTTAAATTCAAAGTAGTTCGGAAGGCTTCTAATGATGTTAGTGAACTTAGCGTATCAGAATTTTTACTTTTTATGAAAGTATTATAATCTGAGATGCTTGTTCCGTTTGTTTGATGGAATATTTTAACAAATATACCTGCTAGTTTAGAATTATCATCTGTATCTAAAGCATATGCTAAAGAGGTGTCTACCCCACTAATTGTAACCTTCGTATTGGCAAGTTCTGTATTTGTATTAATTGTTGTAAGATTATGATTATATGTTTTTACAATATGAATTCCAAAATCATCATCTAATAATTTTGAGTATATTGGAATGCTAATGTTGAAAATAGAATCATCTGATATACTTTGGGATGTATAATCAGGCTCTTCATAGGTAAAGCTTACTTTTCCAAATTTACTAGAACTATCCAATTGTAAAGTATAATCTTTATAAGTTAAAGTTCTGTTTCCTGGATCCACTAGTAAGTTACTCTCACTGCCATCATTATATTTAAAGTTTAAACAAGAAAGCCCACAACTAGTAATACTATTAATTTGTTTAGCGTTTAAATCATCATATATTTTTTTTACCATAATTCCTTGTTTATTTAACATTGTTGTTTTAATGTCTCCACTAATATATACTTCTTTTAAAGATAAAACTAGTTGTAGTAACATAATAGAAATTGTCGCTGCTAAGCAAAAAGAAACGGCTAATTCGATTAATGTAAAACCTTTATTATTCTTCATTTTATAGCCTCCTATTCATTATGACTTACACTTAATGTAATTGTTGCATAAGTATTATCGTTATATTCAATGATTAATCGATTCTTCCCTGTTGGTTCTACAGAGTTCATTTGTAAAATAAATTTTTTAAGTTCACTATTGAAGAGATTTGTATCAAATTGTGAAGTAGATAGATTATTTTGTAAGCTACTAATATTTTCGCTTACATATAATATTCTTTTAGCATTGATTTCTTTTTCTATCTTACCACATAGTAAACCTAAATTTGGACAACTTGTGATATCTACATAACCACTTGTAGTATTAGCAAGTTTATTATCTACTTGATCATAACCATTTTCTAGTAAAAATTTAGAGAATTCTTTTGCATGATACAATCCAGTAATTGTATTATAACGAAAACTTGTATCGTAAGCTCTTTTAATTGTCGAAAGTTGAATAAAAAGAAAAATTAGAATTCCTAAAATAAATGTGGATACTACTAATGTTTCTAGTAGCATAAATCCTTTCTTATTCATGAAATCACCATCGCTTATATATTAAAAAGTTAAGAATTATTTGTTTGATCAGTTCCTACAGAAATAGAAGTAAACGTTGAATCATTATATTCAATGATAAGTCGCTTTCTTCCTGGAGTATTTGGAGTTAAGTTTAGAATAAACTTTCTGAATTCTGGATCAAATATAGTTTTATCATAACTATTACTATTTAAATTATTTTGTAATGTTTGAAGGTTTTCTCCAGTAAATAGTATTTTTTTAGCCTCTATTTCCCTTGTAATTGCTTTACATAATGATCCTGAATAAATACAATTGGTAATGTCAACATAGTCATTATTCACTAATTGAGTTTCTATTTTTTGATATCCATCTATCTTTAAAAAGTCAGATAATTCTTTTGTGTGATATAGTCCAGTTACTGTATTATATCGAAAACTAACATCATAAGCATTTTTAACAGAAGAAAATTCTACATATAAAAATACTAGTGTTCCTAATATAAAAGTAGAAACAATTAAAGTTTCAAGTAATACAAACCCCTTATTACTTTTTTTCATAAACTTGACTCCTTTTTATTGTATTTGCTATAAAACTATTATATAATAGTTCTAGAATAAATGCTAGTCTTTTTGTGTAAAAGGACTAAAAAGGGGATGAAAATATGTTAAAAAAATATGATTTTGACAAAATGCCTGTTGTTGAAATTGTTAACGATATTTTAGTAGATGCTAGCAAAAAAGGTGCTTCCGATATTCACTTCGATCCACATGAAAATTTTATGATGATTCGAATTAGAATTGATGGCGCACTTAGTGATTATGCTGAAATACCAAATTCTATTAAAAAGAATTTGGTAACTCGTGTCAAAATATTAGCAGGTATGAATATTACAGAATCTAGACTTCCACAAGATGGTGCGATTAAAGCTGATTTACAAGGCTATAACTTAGATCTTCGTGTTTCTTGTTTACCTACCATTAATGGTGAAAAGATTGTTGTTCGTATTTTGGACTACTCTATGAGTACTAGCGGGCTTGAAAGTTTAGGATTTAGTGAAAAAAATTATGAAAAAATTAGTAAAATGATTAATTTACCAAATGGAATTATTTTAGTAACTGGTGCTACTGGTTCTGGTAAATCAACTACTGTATATGCCATTTTACAAAAATTAAATAAGGAAGATACTAATATTATTACAGTTGAGGATCCAATTGAAATGAATATTGAAGGCGTTAACCAAGTTCAAACAAATAGTGAAATTGGTCTTACCTTTGCTGCTGCCTTGCGTTCTATTTTACGTCAAGATCCAAATGTTATTATGATTGGAGAAATTCGTGATACAGAAACTGCTAAAATAGCCGTTAGAGCTTCTATTACTGGTCATATTGTTTTATCTACTATCCACACCAATAACTCATTAAATACAATTGAACGTTTATTAGATATGGATGTTGAAAGATATTTATTAGCAAGTGCTTTAACTGGTATTGTTTCTCAAAAATTAGCACGTCGTCTTTGTACAAAATGTCGTACAAAAAAGAAAACGAATGATTATGAAAAACAATTATTTAAAAAAGTTTTAAATAAAGATGTTGATGAAATATGGACTACTGAAGGTTGCGAAGAATGTGGAAATGGTTATTCAGGACGTATCGCTATTCAAGAAGTACTTTTAGTAAATCAAGAAATAAAAGATGCTATTAGTAGTAGCCTTCCAAAAGAACAATTAAGACACTTAGTATATAGTGCTGATGTTACTACTCTACTTCAAGATGGTCTTGAAAAAGTTGTTGAAGGATATACAACATTTGAAGAAATATTAAAATTAATAGAATTAGATAATGATGATCCAAAAGAAAGTAAATTTGATTTACAAACAGCTTTGAAATTTACGAAGATATCACAAGAATCTAACCAAACAACATCTACACAAAGTCAGCCAGAAAGACAAGAAAATGTTACTCATGAAACTAATATAAATCCATTTAGTGAAAAAAAGGATGATTTAGCAAATGAATGGTCTATGCCTCAAGAAACTCATCACGAAGAACCTGTTCAAACAGAACAACCAAAAGAAGAAAAAAAATTAGTAGCCACTTATGCTGACGACGATGATGATGATTTAATGAATATGGAATTTTAAAAAAGAAATAGATTCAACTATTTCTTTTTTTCATCATAAGTTAAAATAAATATTTCTAGTCCAATGTTTTTATCTATTTTACCTGTTTTAATATTCATATCTAAATCACTTAATTGTTTTAAAAAATCAAATAAACTTTCTTCAGAAATATTTCTGCCTTTTTCTATGGCTTTTTCTAGAGGGAATTTTTTTTGACCTAAAATACTCATCATTTCATAAATAGAAACTCCCTGTTTTTTTAGAAGCTTTGTTTGAAGCATTAAGCGAAATTGATTTGCCAACATCACAATAATTTTAATGGGTTCTTCTCCTAATTTAATCATTTCTAGATAACTTTCTATCGCTTGTTGTTTATGATTAGAAATAATATTATCAATTAAATGAAATATATTCGTATCGATTGCTTTTGTTGTTAAATTTAAAATATCTTCCTTTGTTACTTCTAAATCATCATTTTTATAGACTTTAATTTTCTCTATTTCTTGATCTAATAATGATAAATTGTCCCCTACTCGTTCTATTAATAAATCAATTTCAGAATTATTGATTTGATAATTTTCAAATAAATCTTTAACAATTGAATTTAGGTTGTTAGTATCTAATTTCATAACAGTTCCTAATTCACTTGCTAAAGTAACTATTTTTTTTCTACTATCTAGTTTGTCAGAAATTACTGTAAAAATAATAATATTGTTATGATTTTTTTCTTTTAAATAATTTTCTAAATATTTGGTATCTTGTGTTTTTTTAGAGGTGCCAGTGAAAATATAACTATTTTCAATAATGATAATTCTCTGATTAGAAAATAAAGAAATGGTTGAAGCATCCTCTAATATTGATTTTAAATCATCTTCCTCTAAATTATAGTAATTAATATCATATTGCTCTATTTTATTTTTTAAAATTATTTTTTGAATTTCTCTTTTTAATAAAAATTCTTCTGTTCCATATAATACATAAGTCATATTATCACACTCTTTTTCATTATATCATAAATTATCTTTGTCTTGTATTTTTTCTTAAAATAAGTTACTATTTTAGGGAGGGATTAATATGAATGAAAAACAATTAATTGAATACTATAATAAATTTAATGAAGATAAAAGATTAAATTCGAGACATGGACAAGTTGAGTTCATTACAACCTTAAGGTATATTCATGAATTTATCAAAGATGTTGAGTCGCCAAAAATTATTGAAGTTGGAGCCGGATGCGGAAGATACTCTATTACTTTAGCAAATGAAGGATATAATGTTACTGCTGTTGAATTAGTAAAACATAATTTAAGAGTGATTGAAAAAAATAGTAAATTAGTAAAAACTTATCAAGGAAATGCTATTGATTTATCAGCTTTTCAAGATGAATCATTTGATCTTGTATTACTATTAGGTCCTATGTATCATCTATGTAATGAAGAAGATAAAATTAAAGCTTTAAATGAAGCAAAACGTATTGTAAAAAGAAATGGTATTATTATGGTAGCATATTGTATGAATGATTATGCAGTATTAACTTATGCTTTTAAAGAAAATCATATTTTGGAATGTATTGATCATCATATGTTAAGCGAAGACTTTCATTGTTTAGAACAAGCAACAGATTTATATAGTTATGTAAGATTAGATGATATTACTCGATTCAATCAATTGAGCAACTTAAAGCGAATTAAAATTATTACACCAGATGGTCCTTCCAATTACATTCGACAAATTTTAAATAAAATGAGTGAAGAAGAATTTCAAATTTATTTAAAGTACCATCTTTCTACTTGTGAAAGACAAGATATGATAGGTGCTGCTGCACATACGTTAGATATTTTAAAAAAATGTGATTAATCACATTTTTTTATTTCAAAATAGAATGTTGTTCCTGAGTATTTTTTAGAATGAACTCCATAAGAAAGTTGATGCATAATAAAAATATTTTTTACAATAGAAAGTCCCAAACCTGTTCCTACAACATTTCTTTTATGTTTTTTATCAATACGATAATATTTATCCCAAATAAGTTTTAATTCTTTCTCATCCATTCCAGGTCCGTGGTCGCTGATTTCAATATGATAATGATCTTTTTGTTCTGTTAATAATACAATTACTTTTTTATCTTTTCCTACATAGTTTGTAGCATTTCCAATTAAGTTATAAATAACCTGCTCTATTTTTCTTTTATCTGCTTTTACCATTGCTTTAGAAACACCTTTGTATTCAAAATGATAACCTTCTGTTTCTTCTAAATAAGAGAATCTATCCACTACGGTATTGATTAATTCATTTAAATCAAATATTTCAGGCTTCAATTCTATTACATTTGATTGCATTTTAGAAAGTTCTAACATGTCATTTACTAATAAGTTTAGTCGATCTGTTTCTTCAATAATTGTATTTAAATTATTATTTCTTTTTTCTTCATCTGAATAAGTTAAATCACGAACCATTTCAGCATATGCTTTAATCATGGTAAGTGGTGTTTTTAAATCATGGGAAACATTAGCCATTAATTCTCTTCTTAATTCATCTGTTTTTGATAATTCTTCATTAGCAGCATTTAATGTAGTCGCTAAAGAATTTAACTCATCAATATCCGTCGTTGTATCATAATTAATATTATGATCACCTTTTGCCATTTTTTTTGCGACTTCATTTAGATTAATGATTGGTTTCGATATTTTTTTAGATACATAATAAGATATTAAGAATGATAATAAAAATACAACAATTGTTACATAAACCATTTGACTAGCTAAAATATTAATCGTAGAATTTAAAGGTTCTAGAGAAGCATTTACAATCACATAATAATTGTCATCTAATTTTAAACCATACATAATAATTTTATTGTTAAATCGAGAATTAATTAGTTTATAAATTTTCTTTTCTTTATTGCTTTGAATAATTTCTTTTTTATATTTTAGATAATTAATATCTTTCGATTGTTGGCCTACACAGCCGATATTAACTGTATTAGAAGAATAAAATTCATCATTATTATAAATTAGTTCTATACAAACGTTTTCTTTATAAGCAATAGAAGTTAGTGTATCTTCAAATTCGTCCGTTTCATATGAATCTGCTATTTTATTAGCAATCTCCCCTATTTCATTTGTTTTAACCCATTCATAGTAAGAGTTTAAAAAGATAATTTGAAAAAACCATAAAAAGGATAATATTGCCACTGAAAAGATAATTAAATATACCCATATTTTGTTTCTTAAGGTTCCTAGCCTTATTTTTTTAAACTTCAAATTTATAACCTACAGCTCTAACAGTAACTATTAAGTCTCTATATTTTCCTAAATTATTACGTAACATTTTAATATGGGTATCAATTGTTCGATCGTCACCATAGAAATCATACCCCCAAATATTACTTAAGAGTTGTTCTCTTGATAATGCAATATTTTGATTATTTACGAAATATACTAACAAGTCATATTCTTTAGGTGTCAATTTCAAAGGCTCATTATTAATTTTTACAGTATGAGCTTTATAATCAATGACAAGATCTTGATAAATAAATTGATTTTCTTCTTCACCATTTACTCTTTTCATAACAGCTTTGATACGAGCAATTAGTTCTTTTGGACTAAATGGTTTTGTGACATAATCATCGATTCCTACATCAAATCCTAATAATTTATCATATTCTTCGCCTCTTGCCGATAAGACAATTACAGGAATATCTTTTATTTTTTTGATTTCTTTACATGCACTAAAACCATCTAATTTAGGCATCATAATATCCATGATAATTAAATCAATATCAGAATTAAATTTTACTTTATCAATTGCTTCATATCCATTGGTTGCTTCTATATAAGAATATCCTTCATTTTTTAAATATTCTTCAATAACATTTCTAATCATTTCTTCATCGTCTACTACTAAAATCTTCATTTCATCACTTCCTTGTATTTTATTTTATTAAATATTTATGTATTTTTTGTGAAAACTTATTTTAATCCACTAGAATATTCTATTGTATTATCATTTTGATACCAAATAGCTTCTACATTTTTTAAAGTTTCTACATAAGTTTTTCCATCTTCTACTGGCATGAAAAAGAGGATTGTAGCAATAGCGTCAGCTTCTTTTGTATCATCTGTAATCACTGTAACACTCTTCATATAATTAGCTGGAAATAAAGTGTTAGGATCAATGATATTATGATATCTAGTATTTTGATATTCATAATATTTTTCGAAATTTCCTTTTGTAGCAATAGTTTTCTTTTTTGACGAAATAATTTTAAAGACATTTGTTTGTGAGTTAGGATCTTGTAACGCTATTTGAAAGTTATCTTTATGATATGAATTTCCTAAGGTAATGGAATTTAAAGCATGAATGGAATAATATTCTATCTTCATAGATTCTAAATATTCTTTTATAATGCTTGCTACATAACTTTTTACAATTAAGCTTAAATCAATATTAACATGATTATTTAAAATTTTGTTATTTTCTATTAATACAATGTTTTTAATTGTTTGATTATGAACTATTTTTAATTCTTCAGTTGTAGGGATTCCATTTTTATTTTCTAAGTAACTATTCCATAAATCGGTAACATTTCCTAAGCTAATATCAACTTTTCCATTTGTTGTTTCATATAAATCAACTCCATAGGATATTAAATCATATAGTTCTTTATCTAATGTTAAATATTCTTCTTTTAAGAAATTATGACGGATATAATAAAGGTTATTAATTCCTTCATATTCTTTTTTTGTATCAGTTAATTGATCATATTTTTGATATATTTTTTTTATTTGATTTTCAATTCTCTTAGCGAAAGAAGAATCTTTTGTATGGTATTTTACAATAATATTTGTATCAAAAGCATTTATTGTTACTTGATATTGTTTCAATCTGAATTGATTATAGAGTGTTAAAATAATGAGTCCTACTATCAAAATGATAAGATTTATAATACCTATTTTTTTCAATACTATCACCTCTTATATTTTAACATAAGTTACTTATTATGGTAAATAAAAACTAAAGAATAAATCTTTAGTTTAAAATAGATTTTGAGATAGTTATAACTGGACGTATACCATAGTAACTATATCTAGCCGCTTCATTATAATCCAAGGTTCCAGTTCTATGAACACTTCGTGCATAAGTAGAATCCTTTAAACTGTTCGTCCAATATCCTTTATTATCAGAATAAATAGTATCCTCCACATTACATCCATAATTCTTACAACCAATTGTATAGTCAAACAACCAAGCATATTTACTAGTTCCTTGAGTCTTAGAACAATAATTTGTACTATCCTGTTGATTTGTATCCAAACAATACCACTCACTTGTACTTGTCCAATTAGTATTTCCTGTTATCTTAGCAACCTCTTCAGCAGTAATTAATCTAGCTTTTAGACTACTATCCCAACTTGTTATATCTGTTGTTATTTGTGTCTTACTTTCTGACCATGATGATACGGTTGCGGTTGTATTATGATCTAATATCATTGTATAATTTGTTCCATCATCACTATAAGCGTACCATTTCATACAACCTTCTTTTGTTCCTGTTGTACTAACGCTATTAGAAGCATCACAATATTTTGTTAAATCTGTTGGATCTAAATAAACAATTGCTTTATAGGTATCACTTTCTTTTCCCAATTCTTGGGTTGGTCCTGTTTTTGTAATTTCCTCGGCAGGATCTATTGGCTCATCACCTTTTACAGTTTCACTACCTTTTGTTACAACATACTTTCCTATTACAA
>ERZ827522.265-NODE-265-length-77273-cov-6.474384_pt1 | contig 77273 bp, 74 predicted proteins | sample MGYA00519580_ERZ827522 | MGnify/ENA primary metagenome ERZ827522 (study PRJEB31778, sample SAMEA3449340) | human gut metagenome | biome: human gut; feature: human-associated habitat; material: faeces | place: United Kingdom | collected 2010/2012 ... | reverse complement strand
TCACGCCGCCGCTGATGACCTGCCACTCCTTGAAGTGGTAGCCCTTGTTGGGCGTAGCGGTCAGGGTGATTTCCGTACCGACTATGGCCTTTGCATGAGAGGCGGAAGCCGTGCCGTTTCCGTCCGTTTTCATGGTGATGGTAAACTCGGTAGGTGCAGGAACGTCCTCCTCGAAGACAGCTTTGACCTCCACGTTGTCGTTCGGCATGGTGAACTTATTGTCCTTGATGGTCACGCCGCCGCTGATGACCTGCCACTCCTTGAAGTGGTAGCCCTTGTTGGGCGTGGCGGTCAGGGTGATCGTCGTACCAGCCGCAGCGGTGGAAGGACTTGCGGTGCCAGTGCCGTTTCCGTCATTGCTGACGGTGACGGTGTAGGTGGTGGGGGTAATAACGCTGTTTTCCCACAGCGCCTTGATCTCGGTATCCCCATTCACTGTGTAGGAATCTCCTACCTTGTACTCCGTGCCGCCTATTTGCCATGCTTTGAACTCCTGATCGGCGGGAGCGGTGAAGCCGCAGGCGGGCAGGATGTAATTTGTCCCTGCCTTGACGGTCACGGGTCCCATGCTGCCGCTGCCGCCGTTGCCGTTAAAGGTGATAATGAAGTCCGCAAGCGGCTCTCCATCTCCCACGGTGACCTCCGCATCGGAGCTGGCAAAGTGGTTGTGATCCTCCGCATAGCGGACGAAGTAATTGCCAGCGGACAGGTTCTCAATCTCCGTGCCGCTGCACACCGTATAGCTGCTTTCGCCTGCCATACGGTATTCCATCTTATCAGTCACGCCGCTGATTTTGCCGTCGCTGCCATCCTCGGTGGTGGGTGCGACACCGATCAAGCCGTCAGGCGCTTCCTGCGTGGCTTTGCCGATGCTCCACGCTGCGGTCACGGCGTCGGTGCTGCCGTCCGCCCATTTGCCGGTCTTGGATGTGACGCGAACGGTGTAATCGCCCGCGTCCGTGGCGGTGTTGCCGGAGATGTCCATTGTGGCGGGATCATAGCCGTTCACGGTCGCGGTATGCACAGAGCCGTTATAGGTATATGTTCCCGTTACGCTGATGTTGGGCTTGGCGGGATCGGTAGGCGCAGGAGGCGCGTCCTCCTCGAAGATTGCTTTGACCTCTACATTGCTGTCCGGCATGAGGAACTTATCGTCCTTGATGGTCACATTGCCGCTGATGACCTGCCACTCCTTGAAGTGGTAGCCGGTGTTTGGCGTAGCGGTCAGGGTGATCGTCGTACCGGCCGCAGCTTTTGCATGAGAGGCGGAAGCCGTTCCGTTGCCCTCTGTGGTGACGGTGATGGTATACTCGGTGGGCGCGGCTTTAGCTATCGTAATAGACAGCTCCTTCGTATTGCTGCCCGCGCTGTTGGTAGCCTTGACGGTAAATTTGGCTGTGCCGTCCGCAGTAGGCGTGCCGCTGATCTCGCCGGTGTCCTTGTTCAGGCTCAGATCGGCAGGCAGGTCGCCGTTTTCAATGCTCCATGTGATAGGCTTGGTGCCGGTGGCAGTCAGGGTCTGACTGTACGCCTCGCCCACCTTGCCGTCCGGCAGGGGGGCCGTGGTGATGGTGGGGGCGGAGGCAGCATTTTCGCTGATGGTAAAGTAGTGCTCCGCCTTGCCGCAGTAGTTCCCCGTGCCGTACAGCGTCACCTTGGGGGCTTTTTCTGTGTCAAAGCCCGCGTCGTCCGGTGTGAGGGTGTAGGGATGGACGTTGTTGGAATAGACGGCGATGTAGTCCGTGTTCTCCGCAAGCTGCTTCGTTTCGTTCTCGCCCGTCTGATGGGAAAGCCCCGTCAGCTTCTTTTCGCTGCCGTCTGAGACGCAGCCCGTCAGCCCTTCCATCGTTAGAAGCTCATGCTCATAGCAGTATCCAAGATCATACTTGCCGCAGAGCGTACATTTCCCGTATTCGTCAAAGCTATGGGCAATGGTCTTTCCGTTGACGGTGCTGCCGCAGATGGAGATGTTTTCCGCCGGAATACCGGGCAGCTCCTTTGTGTGCAGGTCGTCATAGACATAGTTTGTGCCGTCCTTTTCCTCAAGCCGGAAGGAGTCCACCGTGCTGTTCAGGATCTGGATCCCGATCACCGTTTTACAGCCGCTCGCGTTTTTCCCGATGCCGGGAATATAGTCGCTATCACTCCTTAAAGAGCCGCCCTTTGCGGTCACGGTGCTGTTTTCAATGATGATATCCATCCGGCCGCCATGAGAGGTATACCCCGAGCCGATGGCGGGACCGAACTTTAAGTTGCGAACGGACACCTGACTGTTCGCAATGCGGATACGGCTCTCGCGATCGGTTGAGGATCGCAAACCGCTGCCGATGGGCGCGTTGAGTGAAGACGTAATATCGATTTGGCTATCCTGAATGTCGATGCTGCCAAAGGAAGCCTGTTCGCCGCCGCCAATCGTGCAGCGATTATAGGGGTACTCCTCGTTCAGGCGGATGCTGCTGCCGCGGATCACGATCTCTTCAACGGAAGCATATTCTCCACGTGCGCCGATGATATCGCCCGTCAACACGGTGCTGTCCGTGATCTCCAGCTTTTTCAGCGTCTTTGCGTCAGTTATTGTGTGCACGGTTTCGTCCATAAAAATGCCGTAGGTGTGCAGATCGGAATCCCGAACGGCAATGCTCCCATTACCGCCGACGCGAATGCCTCTCAAATGCGGCAGCCTGATCTCGCTTTCTTCAATGACGAGCTCGCTATTGCTGCCCACGCGGATCCCATCGGTGAGAACGGAGAGTGTGTCCGTGGATGCAACGCGGCAGTTTCGGATGGTGAGCTTCCCGCCCGGCGAGTCTGCGTCCCAGCCGATCAGAATTTTATTGCTGCTGAGAAGCGGAAGCTCTGCGTCCGAAACGGTGATGCTTCCGACGCTTCCGCCGGCAGCTCCGCCGATGCAGGCGCCGTCTTTACTGGAAATGGATTGGATCACATTGCCGTTGATGGTGATGCTTTTGCAATTCACACGCTCGGAATGGCTGTCCGTAAAGCCGCCGATGGCTGCGCCGCTGCCCTCGGCGGAAACGGTGAGCTCACCGCCAGTGATGCGAATGTCGTCCTTACTGCCGATGCCTGCCGCACCGCCTTTTCCGGTCGCATGGATGACGCCGTCGGTGATGGTGACGCCGCTCTTGCCTTTGCCTCTATCGCCAATGGCGGCGTTATTGCGATTGGCCGTGGCTTCTATCGTTCCGCCATTGATGGTAACGGTCATTGCCCCGGTGTTATAAATTCTGGCTCCGCCGATGCCGAAGCCCTCTCCCTTGGCAGTTGCCTTGACAGTACCATCGTTTATGGTGACGCTGCCGCTCTCATACGGCCCGATTCCGTTTCCGGGGATCACCCTGTTCAAATCTTCTGCAAAGTTGTTGACGCCCCCAATGGCGGTTACATCGCCGCCGTTGATGGTGATCGTGCCGCCATATCCTGTGGTGATCGCATCGCAGGTAGCCTCGGCGATGACCGTGCCGCCGTTGATGGTGACGCTGCCGCCATATCCCATTTGGCATGTGCCGATCCCTACGCTTTCCACAGTAGTACAATTGCCTACCGACATGGCAAAGGCTTCGGTACGGACAACGCCGCCATTGATGGTGATGCTGCCGCCCTGCCTGCGGTTGTAGACCTCACCGCGGTCGGTGGAGCGAAACTCAATTTCTTCTGCACGTGTCCCACCGATGGCGGAGGCATTATCCTGCCCCTTGGCGCGGATATTGCCGCCGTTGATGACGATCGTACCCTCGCTTTCGCGGATACCATCGTTGCCTTCTCTCCAGCGTGCACTGCTGCCGATGCCGGCCATTCCGCTATCCGGCCATACAGAGTAATGGACCATCCTGTCGAGGTTGAAATCCGCCGGGAGGCACGCCGTCAGCCTGCCCATGGTGCCCTCATCGGTGCTTTGGGCGTAGACGGTAAAGGTATCGCCCACCTTTACATCGATGCCCCACTCCGCCGTGAGGTGGCTGCCGTTCGTTAAGATCAGATTGACCGCGCCGTGGGTGTCCAAGCGGGGCGTGATGGTCACGTTGCCCTCCACCACATACCAGCCGGCGGGCAGATCGTACCATTTGTCGGCATAGTCGAGAATGCTTGCCTTGGTTTCGCTCGTCAGCACGGTGTATGCGGTGCAGACCTGCTGATTGCCGTCTTTGTCCAAATAGGTGATCGGATCGGTGGAGATCGGCCTTGCCTCCATCCATTGCGCCACCAGCTCCATGTTTTCGAACACAGGGTAATCGAAATTCCACTCCGGCAGATTGATGTATTGCAGATCGGCTTTGTTATACCAGCCGATAAAGGTATAGCCGTCCTTGGTGGGGGCGGCAGGTCTTTGCGCCTTTTGTCCCCGCAAAATCCGTTGTGCAGCGACCGTACTGCCGCCATCGGAATCAAAGGTGACAGCTATATACGCGTTGTCCTGGATTTCGCCGCCTGTCAGCGTGCCAAAGAAGCTGCCGCCGGTGATTGTGCCATTGTTTACCACGTCGCCATAAAACTTGCCGTAGGAGATTCTGCCGTTGTTCACCACTTCGCCATAAAACTCGCCGCTGGTGATAAGGCCATCTGTATCATTCGTAACCTTGCCGTAAAACTTCCAGCCGGCGATTTCGCCATGGTTTGTCACTTCACCATAAAGCTCGCCATTGGCGATTTTCCCGCCGGGGGCGTTTTCCACTTCACCCCGAAAAGAGCCATAGTTGATGGAGCCTCGATTCTTCACCTTTCCGGAAAACGAGCCGCGGATGATTTCGCCCTCGTTGATCACCTCGCCTGAAATTTGGCGGGGGAAGAATTTGCCCTCATTGAGCACATTATCGGTAATGCTTCCAGCGTTGGTGTCCAGATAGCCGCTTTTGGTTATATGGAACAGTGTGCCGCTGCTGCTCTGTTCCCGATCGATCTTGAGACTATGGTCCAGGACAAGCACGACCTGTCTGTCGATTACCAACGTTTGGCTGACGGTAATATCCGCCGTCAAGGTGATTTTACCGATTGTATTGTCTGCCAGCGCGGCAAGTAGCTCCTCCTCTGTGCCTACCCAAATTTTTCCCGCAGCGAAGGCCGTTGTCGGCAGCAGCGTCAGCACCATGCAGCATAGAAGCAGGATGCTAAGTATTCGTTTCTTCATTGGCTTTTCTCCTCCTGTTCTTGCGGGTCGGGCTTGTCCGTCCCGCCTTTTTTCTGGCTTTCTCTGTTTCTGAGCCGGAAGCACAGCGCGGTGAACGCTGCCGCCGCGGCAAAGGAGACAACGGCCACCAGCACATAGCCGCCCGCGTCCTCCCGCAGCAGCATCGCGCCGAACACGCCCCATGCGGCTGTCTGTCCCCGCACTATAAGTGCGTCCGCCGCCCCGGCAAGTGCCGTGAATAACATCAGGCAGAAAGCGGAGAGGCTTATTGCCTCGCGCCGCTGCCTCCGACGGGTGTTTTCCCGCACCCGCTGCTTGACGAGTGTGACCCGCCTTGCGGTATCGTACATATCGTTTGAACCCCCTTTCCGGTGTGTCTGGAACTGTGATAAAAACCCTTTCACTTATATAGGTACAAAAAATCGAAAAAACTCTCACCCAAAACGAAAAATTTTTCAAAAAAATTTGAGAGCCGCCAAAAAGCAGCTCTCAGGGGGTGGATATTCGGTTAAGGCACAGAAGAAAAATGCTGTCCGGTATGAGAAAAGCAGCACACCCGATTGTCTAAAACCGGATGTGCTGCAATTACAGCGCCGCATATCTTATTCAAACATGGCTTCCAGATAACCGCAAAGGGCGGAGGACAGCCTGTTGATGACAACTGAGATCGCAAAGCATATCAGTAGCATGTGCAGTCTATCCAAGGTGCTTTTTGTTGAGGTGAGGTCACACTTCGTCCGTTCTCCTCTGCCCCAAAAGCCAGGCTGTCATGTCCTGCAAAGTATCCTCCACCGGGCGCGGATGATACGCAAAGCGTTCCGACGCAGCAGCATGGCTGAAGCGGCCGTTTGAGGCAAGAACGGAAACGGAATATGGGGTGAAAAACAGCGGCTTTCGTTCCTTCGTGCTTCGACGTTCATAGTATGGAGCCGCCAGCTTTGCAAGCCCCAGTGGCAGGCAGATGGGGCGATACTTCAGCTTTGCAGTCTTTCCCACGTGCTGAAGCATCCTGCGAATGGTGACATAGTGGCCGGACAAAATGTATCCTTTGCCGGGCTCTCCGTTTTCGGAACAGGCGAGAATGCCTTTTGCCACATCTCGCACATCCACGAAGTCATATCCGCCGCAAACGGCAAAGGGCAGCTTTCCGGAAAGAAACGATTTCGCCATTGAGGTGAAGCTCCCTCCCTGTATATCGCCCGGCCCGATGATACCGGAGGGGAAGACAATGCTGGCATTCAGCCCGCGCTCTGCCGCATTGAAGACAAGCTCTGTTGCGGTTGCCTTGCTCTTGGCGTAATCTCCGTCCACAAGCCCCGGAGAGAATTCGCAATCCTCCGTAATGGTGCAGCCCTTTGGCTTTTCCGGTATGGCATGGACGGAACTGACATAGACCATTTTGCCCACATTACGCTCCATACATTGCCGGAGAACGCTCCATGTCCCACCTACATTGACCTGATAGAGCTTCGAACCGGGTCTGGACGCGACAGAGACGATACCGGCGCAGTGAATCACACAGGTACGGCTGTCCGCATCCGCGAAGAAGTCTGTCAGTGAGTTTTTCACACACACATCACCGATGACGGTATGGACTTCTTTGGGGAGCAAATTGATATAGGGGTCATCATGCAGCACAAGCGCATACACTCGTGTGCCGCGGCGTACCAGCGCTTCTACAACAGCTCTGCCAAGGAAGCCGGTGGCACCTGTAACAAGATATTTATCATACATTAAAAAAGCCTCCTCAAATAAGCATACAAGTGTTGATTATCTTTTACAAATACAGTATACTTGAGGGGAAAGACAGAAACAATCAGCACTTGCCATACGACTGAAAGAAAAGCAACACTTTCTGTCGAAGCGTTGCTTTTCTTTGTAAACTTTTTTGGAGGGGCTCTATATGGAGAAGATGGATGCAAGGAAACGCTATACGCAAATGGTGCTCAAGCAGTCTTTTCTGAAGCTGCTGAAGGAAAAACCTGTAAACAGAATTACGGTGAAGGAGGTTTGCGCGCTGGCGCAGCTGAACCGTGCCACCTTCTATGCCCATTACAGCGATTGCTTTGCCCTGATGGAGAGCATTGAGAATGAACTCATCGATACATTTGAGAATTCCCTTCGCTATGTCAATTCGCTTGATGTGACGGCTCTGATCGAAGCCATCTACGATATGGTCGATCAGAATCAGGCGGCGTGTCGAATTCTAATTCTGGGGAATACAAACGCAACCGTCCTTATGCGGATGATTGCCCTGGCCAAGGCGGACAGCATTGCTTACTGGCGGAAAGAACTGCCCGGAGCCAGTGAGACAGAGCTGGAAATGATGTATACCCATCTGTCAAACGGTTTGATGCATGTCGTCGTGGAGGGCTATGACAAGTACAGCAAAGAGGAAATGGTCCGTTTTGTCAACCGGATAGTAAAAGCCAGTCTTTCGCTGTTCCAATCGCCCCAAAGACCTCTTGCTTAACGTAGGCCTTATGCTTGCGTGGTATAATAAGCTTTGCAAAACGGTCGATGGTCAAAGGAAAGAATGGAGAAAATCAGTCATATTTTATGAAAATGAGCATAAGAAAACCCCGGAAAACCTTGATTTTCCAGGGTTTTTGAGCTTTTGAGCTGTGAATTTGCGTCCGATCAGCGCTTGGAGAACTGAGGTGCGCGACGAGCTGCCTTCAGGCCGTACTTCTTGCGCTCCTTCATACGAGGATCGCGGGTCAGGAAGCCGGCCTTCTTCAGGATGGCGCGGTACTCGGGGTTCACCAGCAGCAGGGCACGGCTGATGCCGTGGCGCAGGGCGCCGGCCTGGCCGGACACACCGCCGCCCTCGACGGTGGCAACGATGTCCACCTTGCCCAGGGTGTTGGTGGCGTTCAGGGGCTGACGGACGACCATCTTCAGAGTCTCCAGACCGAAATACTCGTCGATGCTGCGGCCGTTGATGGTGATGGAGCCGGTGCCGTTCTCAAACAGGTGCACACGGGCGACGGAGGACTTGCGGCGGCCAGTGCCGTACTTGTAGGGATTCTTAGACTGATACATTCTCTTTTTCCTCCTTACTTGACCAGCTCGGGCTTCTGAGCCGCATGGTCATGCTGCTCGCCGGCGTAGATGTGCAGACGCTTCAGGGAATCCTTGGTGACGATGTTGCGGGGCATCATGCCGCGGACGGCCACGCGCATAGCCAGCTCGGGCTTGTCCTGCATCAGGATGCGGTACTTGGTCTCCTTCAGACCGCCCACCCAACCGGAGTGGGTACGATAGTACTTCTGCTCCATCTTGTTGCCGGTCAGGACCGCTTTGCCGGCGTTGATGACGATGACGTTGTCACCGCAGTCGGCGTGGGGGGTATAGGTGACTTTGCCCTTGCCGCGCAGCAGGTCGGCGACGATGACGGCGGTCTTGCCCAGGGGCTTGCCGGCGGCATCCACGACGTACCACTTGCGCTCAATGTTGGCCTTGTTTGCCATGAAAGTGGACATGGTGATCTTCCTCCAATTTATATAATGTGTGCTTTACTTTTTCACGCGCCCTTGTTACAATCGGGGCAGAGAAAACGCGCTCAGCGCGCAGGATTATTTATACCACAGCGCCGGCGCGTTGTCAATATTGATTTGATTTACGATATGAACATCTTGTGTTTTCTCTTATTTTCTCAATTATACTCTCGTTTTCTCAAATCGCAATTTACATTTTCAGGAGGCTTGACCGTGCAGCATATATTAGGACTTGTCCGCCGCTGTGTGGAGGACTATCACATGATCGAAGCCGGTGAAACGGTGGCCGTGGGCGTTTCCGGCGGCAAGGACAGCCTGCTGACGCTGACGGCGCTGGCGCGCCTGCGCGCGTTCTATCCCCTGCCCTTTCAGGTGGAGGCCATCACGCTGGAAACGGGCATGCCCGGCATGGATTTCACCCCCGTGGCCAACTACTGCGCCGCGCTGGACGTGCCCTATACCCGTATCTCCGTGCCGGTATACGACATCGTGTTCAACGAGCGAAAAGAAAAGAACCCCTGTTCCCTGTGCGCCAAGCTGCGGCGGGGCAGCCTGCATACGGCGCTGACGGAACGGGGGATACACAAGATCGCGCTGGGGCACCATTACGACGACGCAGTGGAAACGCTGCTGATGAACCTGCTGTTCGAGGGGCGCATCGGCTGCTTCCAGCCGGTGACGTATCTGGACCGGACCGACATCACCCAGATACGCCCGCTGCTGTACTGCCAGGAGGCGGACATCCGCCGCATGGCGGCGAAGCTGGCGCTGCCGGTGGTGAAGAACACCTGCCCCATGGACGGCCACAGCCGCCGGCAGGAGGTGAAGGAGCTGCTGGCGGAGCTGGAGCAGCGCTATCCTGATCTGCGGAAAAAGCTGTTCGGCGCCGTGCAGCGCTACCCGCTGTACGGGTGGGATCTGGAAACGATGGAGAAGTGAGCGGCTCTTGTAAGACTCGTAAATCAGGTCTGGAGGAATTCCGATGATAAAGGATCTAATGTATATTGAGTTAAAATCAGGATATTCCGATGATGGCCCGGCATGGATCGGCTATGTAAAAACCTCAAAAACCAGAAAGACAGTCTATTTTAATGACCATGCTTTTCAAAAGGCCATAGGCGGCAGTTCAAACTACATAGACGTTGAAAATGGCGATAGGTATTGGATCACCGGTTTGAAAAAAGATGAGAGCAATCGCCATTGGGCGGGACACGGAAAAATCACGATCGACCGCAGAGCTGTTGAGGAATACCTTGCTTTGGTCGGGGAAAAAGAATTGCCATCGAGTTTGTTTGAGGTAGCTGATATGGAGGATAAGTTCCCTGTTGAACGAGCAAACAGACTGTTGAACGGAATAAAGTGAAGCCTTCCTCCCTATGTACCTACACCAGCACCCACTTCACCAGCAGCAGAAGCCCCAGCCCCGGCAGGCCCAGAACACCCACCGTCAGTGCGTTGAACCAGTTGACGCCCAGCGTCAGCCCGGTGACGGGGGCGGTGCTGTTCAGCAGCCACAGGACACCCAGGCCCAGGACGCTGTTCAGCACCACCCGCAGCGCCAGCTTCAGCGGCTTGCGGAACAGCCGCACCACCGCTACCAACAGGAACAGGCCCACCAGGGCCAGGGATACGATCTCTATGACGGACATACCTCTCCCCCCTTTATCGCGCCGGCAGCCACACAGGGCGGCGCGGACGGCTCTGTCTTCAGCACCGGCACCGCGTGCGGAATGCCGGAGGGCACACTTTGGCCATTCTGCTCCTTGATACGGCGCAACAGGTAGTTACTGCGGGCTTTCAGGGCGTTGATCTCAAAGATACAGGCGTCGATGAGCTCGCTGTCGCAGACGTAGTCAAAGCGGATATAGGCCTCCTTCAACGCCTGGGTGGTGCTGTACAGTTCACGCTCCAGTTCACGGAGCGTCGGGTCTGTGCTGTGCTTCTTTGCCATAGGGTTCCCCTCCACATCAATATTGTACGTCCAGTTTACGCATTTATGCCCGGTTTCAAACAGGGGCGGCCTGTCCGCCCGGAAAGGACAGCTATGGAACAGGAATATTTCATGCAGCAGGCCCTCGCTCTGGCACAGGAGGCCGCTGTCCACGGCGAGGTGCCGGTGGGCTGCGTCATCGTCCGCAATGACGAGATCGTGGGCCGCGGCCGCAACCAGCGGGAGGAAAAGCAGGCCGCCGTCTCTCACGCGGAGATGGAGGCCATCGCCCAGGCCAATGCGGCGCTGGGCAGTTGGCGGCTGGACGAGTGCGACCTGTATGTGACGCTGGAGCCCTGCCCCATGTGCGCCGGGGCCATCCTTAACGCCCGCATCCGGCGGGTGTACTACGGCGCCCGGGATGAGGTGATGGGCGCCTGCGGCGGCGTGCTGAATTTGTTTATGGAGGGCTTTCCCCGTCCGCCACAGCTGGTGGGCAATGTGTGCGGCGACGAATGCCGCGACGTTTTGCAGACCTTTTTCCGGGAAGTTCGGGAGAAAAACGCCGAGAATACGAATCGTTCGGCGGACATTGTTGAAGATTTCACAGAATTTTAATATTTGTAACCGAATTTTTTTCACATCTCCGCGATATCCTAATAGTGCAAGAAACAAAAAACTTTTTTCATCTTCTCTTCCTGCCATATCTGCGGAGCGCCAAGCGGCACTCCGCTTTATGGTGTCCGGAGATATTTGCCCGCGCAAGCGGGTTTTTTGCTGCCCTATGGGGCTTTTCTTTTTGCGGGACTCATGCTATAATACCCCGCAGAACGACAAAAGGAGCGCGGAACATGGCCTCACCCCTGCTGCAAGGAAAACTGCATATCTCCGGCATGGACAGCTGTGCCCCGGCGCTGGCCCGACAGTGGCAGTTGGGACTGGAGACCATCGCCTTCTCCTATGCGCCTCTGCTGGATGATTCCGCCGCCCTGCCCCGGACGTGGGAGGAAATACACGGTATCAGCAGTCTGTGGCTCCACGGCCCCTTCGCCGAGCTGATCCCCTGCGCCATCGATCCGTTGGCCCGGGATGTAGCCATGCGGCGGTTCCGGCAGGCACTGGACGCAGCGCAGGCGCTGGGTATACGACGCATGGTATTCCACGGAGGCTTTATTCCCCATGTCTACTTTCCGGAGTGGTATGTGGAGCAGTCGGTGCGGTTCTGGCGGGAATTCCTGCGGGACGTACCGGCCGACATGACACTGGCGCTGGAAAATGTCATGGAGCCGTCGCCGGAGACACTGGTGTCCATCGCCGCCCAGATAGACGATCCCCGATTGGGGCTGTGCTTGGATGTGGGCCACGCCAACACCTGCGTCAGCGAAACGCCGCCCATGGATTGGATCGTGCCTATGGCCCCATGGCTGCGGCACGTTCACCTGCACAACAACCAGGGCGATACGGACCTGCACGCCCCGTTGGGAGAGGGAAACATCCCCATGCGGCAGATCATCGACACGGTGCTGCAAGCCGCGCCGGAGGCCACATTCACCATTGAAAATCAGAACGCCCTGCCGTCGCTGCACTGGCTGGCGGCGCAGGGATCTATCGAGGAACCGACATGACAGAAGCAGCATTGCAGCAGTATATACAGGCCATCCGACCGGCCGACCGGGCGGTGATGGACGCGGCCCGGAAACGGCAGGCAGAGCTTGCCAAGCCGCCGGGGAGCTTGGGCGCACTGGAGGATATGTCCATCCGTCTGGCAGGCATCACCGGTCAGGTATGCCCGAAAATGGACAGCTGCCGCGTGGCGGTGTTTGCCGCCGACAACGGCGTGGTGGACGAAGGCGTATCCTGCGCGCCCAGGTCCGTGACCTTGCAGCAGGCCATCAACATGACCCGGCGCAGGACCGGGATGTCCGCCATGGCCGCCGCCTTCGGCGACGATGTGGCCGTCGTGGACGTGGGTATTGCCGCCGACGTGCCGGGCGTGGGCATTCTGGACCGGAAAGTCCGGCGAGGCACCGGAAACATCGCCGTAGAGGACGCTATGACCCGGCCGGAGGCGCTTGCCGCCATGGCCGCCGGCATGGAGCAGGCGGCGCGCGCCAGAGCCGACAGTATCACCGCCCTGGGCATCGGCGAGATGGGGATCGGCAACACCAGCACCTCCGCCGCGGTGCTGTCCGCGCTGACCGGGGCGGACATCGAGGCCGTCACCGGCCGAGGTGGCGGACTGACAGACGAGGGCTTTGCCCGCAAGAAGGACGTGCTACGCCGTGCGCTGACGCGTCGGGCTGTTGACAAGGATGATGTATTGGATGTGCTGTGCGCCGTGGGCGGACTGGATATCGCCGCCATGACCGGGGCTTTCCTGGGCTGTGCCCGTGAGCGCATACCGGCAGCGGTAGACGGCTTCATCTCCGTGGTGGCCGCACTGTGTGCCGTTACGCTGTGCCCCGAAGTGCGGGACTATCTGTTTCTGTCCCACGACTCCTATGAGGTGGGCTACCGCCTGGCAGCAGACCGGCTGGGTCTGGAGCCCTGCCTGCATCTGGGAATGCGGCTGGGTGAGGGCAGCGGGTGTCCCCTGCTGTTCCGGGTGTTAGAGGGTGCCTGCGGCGTAATGGCCGGTATGGCCACCTTTGCCCAGGCGGCCATACAGGATGACTATCTGGACGAAATACGCGCAGGCGACAGCTTTACGGTGGACAAGCCATGAGGATACTGCTGATCGGCGGCGGAAAAAGCGGAAAGAGCACCATGGCCCAACGCCTGGCCGCCGCACTGTCCGGGGACGCACCTCGGTATTATTGGGCCACCATGACCCCCCATGACGATGAGGACCTGGCACGTATCCGCCGCCATGTGGCAGATCGGGCAGGCATGGATTTTATTACCGTCGAGCGCAGCTTCGATTTGCCCGCCGCCTTACCGGCACTGGACAGGCACGGTACGGTGCTGTTCGACAGCGTCACCGCCTGTCTGTCGGAGCAGATGTTCCCCGGTCCCGCGCCGGACGCCGGCGCAGCAAATCGGGTACTGCGGGAGCTGCTGGATATCAGCCGTTACCTCGACCATTTTATCGCTGTGTGCGACGATATCTGGCACGGCGGCGAGGACTACCGGGACTGGACGGAAGTTTATGTTCGGGGCCTGGCGGATATCTGTCAAGGGCTGGCTGCGGAATTTGACGTGGTATGTGAAATGACGGCGGGGCTGCCCCGTCTGTGGAAAGGAGAACTGCCCCGTGTCTGACTGGATATACGGCTTTTTCATGGCGTGGGGTATGTTCCTGACCATTCCCTGCCCTAAAAAAATATGGCGGGAGAGCGCCCGGCGAAAAATGCTGGCTTGTCTGCCCCTGATAGGGCTGATCGTCGGCGGCATATGGGCGTTGTGCGCGTGGCTGGGCAGCTTTTTGCCACAGCCGCTGGCTGCTCTGCTGTGCGCAGCAGCTCCCTGGCTGATCACAGGTTTTATGCATCTGGACGGCTATATGGATGTGTGCGACGCGGTATTGAGCCGCCGGGACCTGGAGACACGGCAGCGAATACTGAAGGATTCCCACTGCGGGGCCTTCGCGGTGATCTGTCTGGCGCTGCTGGTCCTGTGCCAATGGGCGGTATTTCTGTCGGCGGAGGCGCTGCCCCTTTGGCCGCTGACGCTGATACCTGCGGCATCACGAGCCTGTGCAGCACTGGCCGTTCTGACACTGCGGCCCATGTCCACCAGCCAGTACTGTGCCATGACCCGCGGCGGCGCACCTGTGGTATTTGCCGCCATTGTGCTGGCGGCGGTGTGCGGGCTCTCCGTACTACTGTGGGACAGCTTTGCTCCGTTGGCTGCGGCGGTGTGCTATTGGCTGGCGGCATGGTACGCTTTCCGGCAGCTGGATGGTATGTCCGGCGATGTGTCAGGCTTCGCCCTGACCATTGCGGAGTTAGGTGGTGCAGCGGTACTGGTGTTGTGGAGGTAAATATGATCCTGATCATTGGAGGCGCGTTCCAGGGAAAGCTGGCATACGCGCTGAAAGCATATAACTTAACAGAAAATGACGTATGCGATCTGGCAATATCCGATCCGGTACCAGGCTGCAAATGCTATCGGCATTTGGAGGCGCTGAGCCGCAGAAATAACGATATCACAAGGTTTTTGCCGCTGTTCGAGGACGCAGTCGTCATCGCCAGACAGGTCAACGGGGGCATTGTGCCCATGGACGGTGCGGAGCGGACATGGCGGGAGCGCTATGGAATAATTCTGCAACAATTGGCGAAAAAAGCGGAACATGTGACGCGCGTTTTCTGCGGGTTAGCGGAGGAATTGAAATGAAACTGACACTTTTGCGGCACGGGGAGACCGAGGGCAGCCAGAAAAATCTGTATTATGGTGCGGCGGATATCCCGGCGCTGCCGAAATCGCTGGAGGCCTTGCAGCAGAAAGCTTTGACCGGCGTATATCCCACGGCGGAGCACTACTACGTCAGCGGAATGACGCGGACGATACAGACGCTGCGGGCCATATACGGCGACGTGGCATACACGGTGCTGCCGGGGCTGCGGGAGATGGATTTCGGCGATTTCGAGATGCGGGCCTACGCCGGCGATCTGGAGCACGATCCGCAATTTATTGTGTGGTGCGAGGACTCAGAGCGCAATATGTGCCCCAACGGAGAGAGTGCGCCGCAGGTGCTGGCACGAAATCTGGCCGCGATACAGCCTGTTATCGACGCGGGGGAGGACGCGGTGTGCGTGATCCACGGCGGGGTGACGTCGGGACTGATGATGCACTGGTTCGGCGGAACGCGGTACGACTATCTGCTGGCACCCGGCGAGGGATATCAGGTTAGTTTTAACGAGAAAAAACCTGTAAGCTATTCGAAAATAATGTAATCTTTCTGCAAAGGAGTGGCAAAATGGAGCATATATACAAAACGAAGGGCACTTGCTCGCGGGAGATCTCCTTCGAGCTGGACGGAGACAAGGTGCTGAACGTGCACTTTGTGGGCGGCTGCGACGGCAACCTGAAGGCCGTGAGCAAGCTGGTGGACGGCATGAGCGTGACGCAGATCGAGGCGCTGCTGCGGGGCAACACCTGCGGGCCGCGGAGCACCTCCTGCGCCGACCAGCTGGCGGTGGCGGTACAGCAGGCCTATGAACAGGAGCAGGCGCAGAAGTGACAAATATGTGCACGCGGAGAAAAGCGGCCCTTTCGGGCCGCTTTTACGTTTATCTTACCAGACCGCGGGAGGCGGAATATTCGACGTTTATCTCCGCCAACTCCTTCTCGCCGTCGATATAGGGTTGGTAGATACTGTCTACCCGGCCGCCGCCGGCGTTGCCGCAGCCATTGCAGCCGTCACAGGGGCTGCCGCAGGCGCTGAGGGCGCGGCGGACGATCTCTTCCCGCTGGGCGCGGGTGGTGTCCTTAATGAGCAGGGACTGCATGAAAAACGCTCCTCTCGTTTTTATAGGAAAGGTCGGACGGGGAGGGCTTCCCGGCCCTCCCCGCCGGGTCTGTCAGCCGGCCATGTCGAGCATATTCTCAATGAATATGCCGTAGCCGCGGGTGGGGTCGTTGAGCAGGACGTGGGTGACCGCGCCGACGATGCGGCCGTTCTGGAGGATGGGGCTGCCGCTCACGGTTGATGTCAATATGGGACAACAAATAATTTTTTGAGAACTTTATTCTGCAAATTCACTTGTTAAATCCGGAAATTTCCAATTTATTTGAATTTTTTTCCTGTGGAAAACTAAAATTTCACAAACTAATTCTCGCATAAGAGCAGGGTCTAAAGCACTTATTTCATGGTATGGAGAGAGGCCGGAGGTTTGCCGTTCTTCCTTTTTGGCGGTTTCCTCCTCCGCGCAGAGCAGTTCCCAATCGCTTTCCAACTGGGCAAGCTGCCGCTTCTTTTCGTTCTGTGCTCGGAGAAGGCTTTCTCGTTTTTCTGCGAAGGCTTCTTTTGACAGTTGGCCGCCGATGTGTTCCTCATAGAGAGACATGAGCTCCTCCTGCTTGCGGTGGATGTCGGCCTGTACTCTCTGCATCCTTGCGCTGATGGCGCGGCGCTTGGAGGCGTGACTCTCAAATTGACGCTGGAAGGTCTCAAGACGGGCACCCCGCAGCTGGCACTGCATGTTGATCGCACGGATCAGAATAGCTTGCAAGTCGGCGTCGGAGATACAGACCTCGGCGCAGCCGCTTTCCGGTACATAGCGCGCCGACGCACAACGCCAGTTCTTGTTGGAGGCCTTGCCCTTCACCAGACGGTTTCCGCAGCAGCCACAGACGAGATAGGGCTGCAGCAGGCTTGGCGTGTTTCCCGTCGGCGTTTTCGGTGCCGTTTTCTGTACGGTACTGCGGGCGAGATAGTATAGCTCCCGTGACACAATAGGCTCGTGAGTATGGGGGATGATGGGGCGCTCCGCTTCGGGGAGCAGCTTCGTGCGGTTGCTGCCGACCTTGACCACATGGGATTTGAACGCCTCCGTATCGCCGGTGTAGATGCGGTTTTGGAGAATGTTCCGGACGGATTCGTATGTCCAGAACTTCCGCACCTTGTAGCGACCCCGGACTTTCGCCAGATAGGCGGAGGGAGTCTCGGTACCAGCCACATTCAGCCGCTGAGCGATCTGTGTGATGCTGATGCCCTGCGAGGCCCACTGAAATATCTGCCTGACGACATCGGCGGCAGGCGGGTCAATTACGATAGTGTTTTTCTGCGCACCCTTCTGATAACCGTAAGGTACAGCGCCAAAGGCATATTCGCCATTCAGCTTTTTGCGGTCTGTTACGCTTTTGATCTTGCGGGACAGGTCGCGGCTGTATAGCTGGTTCAACAGATTGGTGATGCCCAACTCCAGACCGCCAGTGGATTCACCGTAGTCGGCGCTGTCGAAGTGGTCGTTGATGGAGATAAAGCGGACGCCATACGCAGGAAACACAAACTCCAGATAGTGGCCGCCCTCCAGAAAGTTTCTGGAAAAACGGGAGAGATCACGTACAATGACAGTCTTGACGCTTCCAGACTTTACCAGCGACAGCAGCCGCTGCATACCGGGCCGGTTCATGTTGGTGCCGGTGTAGCCATCGTCTACGATCTCCTCAACGGTTCCCTCCAGATCAGGGCGGGATGCGAGGAAGTTCCGCACGCAGAGACGCTGTGCGGAGATACTGAAGCTCTCCGTGGCATTTCCACGTGCGACGTCGCCATCCTCCGAAGAAAGGCGGTAGTAGCAGATCATGAGATCGGAAGTTACTTTATCCACAGCAAGCAGCCTCCTCTGTCAGTGTGTGATAGGGGCGTAGTGCAGCAAAGGGGTCGGCATAGTTGAGTTGGATCGTGATGCTGCGATCCTCGTGAATAGAGATGCGCTCGACAAGCGTATCAAGAAGTTCCTTTGTTATGACCGGGAGCCGCCGATATTCCTGCATGGCGCGTACCCAGGCCTGTGCGATGGATAAGCCCTTCTGCATCTGCTCGATCCGCTTCTTTTGCGCGGCTTCTGCCGAGAGAATGCGGTTGAGCTCTGCCCGATATTTTTCCTTTGCGTAGAGAAATTCCTCGCGGCCGATCAGTCCGGTGGACAGGTCATGAATCAGCATATCCAACTTCCGGTCAAGGCTCTGCCGCTGGAGCCGCAGGCTTGTGGCGGTATTTTGTTTTTCCTGCTTTGCCTGTGTCAGTTCAGCGGAGTGGTCGATCTCATGGATCAGCCGATCTACATCAACGGCCAATGTCAACTGCTGGTCTAAGGCATCGGTGACAGCGGCAAGCAGCCGTTCGTGGCGGATATAGTGACTGGCACAGACGGTGTGCGCGGAGTAGCGGTATCGGTTGCAGTCATAGAACAGCCGGCTGGGGGAGTGTGCGCCGTGCCGGGCGCAGCCCTTGCCAGCCCCCATGGGACTGCCGCACTCCGCACAAAACAGCTTACCACGAAAAAGATCGGCCTGCACATCGCCAATATCAGCACATGTGCAATATGCGGTGCGGGACGCACGAACCTCGTGATTGACCTGTTGTACCGCGTCAAACAGTTCCTTGCTGATGATCGGCGGATGTGCGTTTGGAATGACCGTCCATTGCTCAGTGGGCTGACGTTTCTTTTTTTCATTCAAATGGTTTCGGGCTATTTTTCCATAGGTGCGATTGCCGATATAGACATCGCTGCCGACGATCTTGCGGATAGTCGCCCTGCTCCACAGTGCGTCACGGTATGCTGCGGAGCTGTTCATTCCACGCAGATAACGCAGTTGCGCAGGGGACGGGATATGTTCCTGATTCAACTGCTTTGCGATGGCGTTGAAGCTGACGCCCTCGGAACGCAGAGTAAAGATACGCCGGACGACCGGAGCGGCTTCCTCGTCGATATCATAGGACGCGGCAGCGGCATTCCGGAGATAGCCATAAGGGATGCTGCCGGAAGAAGGCAGATAGGTGCCGCTGCGCATTTGCGCGTGGATGCTGCTGCGGATTTTTCTGGAGATATCCTTGGCGTAGTTCTCGTTCATGACCATTTTCAGCGGCATGGTGAGGGACGCGGCGGCGCCGGCATCCTGCACGAGACTGTCATAGTTGTCATTGACGCTGATAAGGCGCACGTTCATGGTGGGGAATATCTGCTCCACCAGTTCACTGGTCTCGACGAAATGGCGGCCCAAACGGGAGATGTCCTTGATGATAATGCAGTTGATCTTGCCGCTCCGTACATCCGCCATCATCTGATGGAATGCCGGACGGTTGTAGTTCATGCCGGTATAGCCGTTGTCAGCGTACCGCTCAACAATTTGGATATCGGGGTACTCCGCAAGGAAAGCGTCGGCGATTTTTGCTTGGTTGCCGATGGAGTTGCTCTCGGTATCGTCGCCGTCCTCCACAGATAACCGGCCATATTGCCCAGCCAGATAGTGAACTGAAGTCTCCAGCAGAGGTTGGGCCGACAGATATTTGCTTTTCCGTGCCATACTTACCCCACCTCCTTCGCCGCTGCTGTGATCATCTGCTGGTAAGATTCCAACTCGTCGGCGTAGTTGAACTGTATCGTAATTTGCTTGCCCTCGGATACCGTGATCCTGCGGATCAATCCGGCCACCATTTCACGGGTAAGCTTATCAATTTTCCTGAACTTGGTATATTCGGCGACCCAGTTCCGGGTGTCTGCCGTGCCTTCCTCCAAGGCTTGCCGCCGCTCGTGCAGGCTGGCGAGGGATGCCTGCAATGCGTCGATCCGCTGCGTATAGCGCTGCCGCATCATGTCATACTCCGTGCGGGAGATCAGGTCGTCGTGGAAAGCCTCCAACAAACGCATACGGTATTCTTTCTGCTCGGTGATCTGTTTTTCCTTTTCCTCTATGGTTATGTCGAGCTGTCGATGCTTGGCGGCTTGGATGCTCTTTTGACCGATCTCGTGAATTAACTGATCAATATCGACTACCATCTCAATTTGCTTCTGGATGGCCCGCAGCACCACATCCTCTAAAGCAGTCTGTGAAATGGAGTGGCTACTGCATAGCTTGGAGCGCTTGTGGGTGGAGCAGACGTAGTAGTAAAACATGCGATTGCCGCGCTTTACGCTGCGCCTGCACATGGCGCGGCCGCAATCGGCGCAGTACAGCATTCCGGCCAAGGGCTGCACCACTTCCTCGGAAGGAGAAGTGCGGGTATCCAGTGACAGCAGGTGCTGCACCGAAGTGAACAGTTCCTCGCCGATAATGGGTGCGTGGTTCTTCTCCACAACACACCAATCCTCTTTGCTGCGCAGTTTCATCTGTTTGATCTTATAGTTGGGCGTTCCGCGCTTGCCCTGCACCAGTGTTCCAATATAGATGGGATTTTCCAGAATAGCCCGCACCGCGACAGGTGACCATGCGTTATTATCACCGACTGCCTGAAAGCCGGACTGATATTTCAGCCCCTGTTGCTGCTTATATGCCGCCGGCGGCAGAACGCCCTCCGAGGAGAGATAGTTGGCGATGGCCTGTTGGCTGTAGCCCTCCATTTTCAGTTGAAAGATGGTGCGGACTACCATAGCGGCATACTCGTCAATGATGAGCTTGTGCTTGTCGGCAGGGTCTTTCAGATAGCCGTAACAGGCAAAGGCACCGAGAAATTCTCCCGCCTTGCGCTGGACACGAAACTGCGCCCGCAGCTTCTGGGAAAGGCTGCGGCAGTACGCCTCGTTCATGATGTTCTTGATGGGGATGGAAATATCATCGCACAGCGGGGTGTGTTCACTGTCCAGATCATCATTGACAGAGATGAACCGGATGCCCATATCCGGGAAAATGGTTTCCAGATACTTGCCGGTCTCGATATATTCACGACCAAGGCGGGACAGGTCTTTTACAATGACGCAGTTCGCCTTCTTTTCGCGGATAGCATCCATAACGCCCTGAAAGCCCGGCCGGTCATAGTTGGTCCCGGTATAACCGTCGTCTACCTGCTCCCCCACCAGCGTGATCTCTGGGTGCCGCTGTACGAACTCATGGATCAGCTTTCGCTGGTTGTCGATACTCTCGCTCTCATAGCGCTTGCCCAGCTTTGACAGGCGGAGATAGGAGATGCCATACCAATGCTGTCCGGAGAGTTCTTCTGTTTGTGGGCAAAAAAATGCAGCCATAAAACGTACCTCCTAAAAATTCAGGAAAGCGGTTTCTGGCTGTCATTGCCGGGCGGCAACATTATTTTCACTGACGGGTCTATTATGCTTTCCCGCTTTGCTTTTGTCAACAGGGAAACTTTGGAGGATCAGGACAGGCTGCACGCATAAGCCCGCAGGCGGTCTTGCAGACTCACATCTGTGTTGGAGTACGCAAGCTTTACCACAATGCCGCTGTCCGTATAGCAATACGGGTCGCCTACCTGCTCCACATACTGCTTGATGCGTTCGGCACAGGACGCGGAAGTGTCGATGCTCACGCAGGCGATGTCCCGCGGCGCTGTATGGGTGGTGTGGCTGGTGCTCGGACGGTTTGCTTCCATGAAGATTCCTCTTTTCCAATAGCGTTGTCGGTAGTATTGCCAGATCTCGGTGTTTTATGAAAATGCTGATAAAAGAGCAACGCCTCCCGGCGTGATGCCGGGAAGCGTTGTCTATGATTCTGTATTCTAAAGAATACCAGCTTCAAAATGCCCTTTCAAGGTAAGACTTGGTGAACAATAGGTGAAGCCTTCCTGAAGAAGATAGGAACGCCAAGGATTTACCGCTGCAGATCGGCAGTCAGCGCATACATTTCCGCCAGCTCTTCGACCGCCTGATTGCGAATCTTATACAGGGTTCTCGTTGTAGTCTGGGTTTTAGCACTGATCTGCTGCCATGTGTGACCCTCGAAGTAGGCGAGACGAATAACCTCGGTCTGCCGCGGCTCCAGAAGGGCCACATAGTGCTCCAGACGGTTGATCTCCTGCTCCAGCGGCACAAGGCGGCTGACCAGATCGTGTGTCAAAGCGGCATTTGCCTCATCCGCCGCGCTCTGGAAGTTCATGGCGATGTAAAGCGTCTTGTTGGATACGCTGCCGGAGGGTCGACCCTCGCCATCACCCTTGGCGAAGTTCATGGCCTCGATCATCTCATCCGGTGTCACTCTAGCCGGATGCTCCAGCTCGTAGCGGAGCTGCTCAATCTTGCGCTTGGTGGCGCGGTAGTTCTGCAAAAGGGTCATAACGTAATTCGTTGATAAGTTACTCATAATATCCTCCATAGGTTGAATTGTTATTTTAGAATTGAGAAAAGTGGCTTTGGAGGATTGCGGCAGCGGTAATGAATATTCTTTTGCAATTGCTAATGAATATATCGCAAATTACTAATTGTTTATGCTATATGACTCTAATTTTCATAAAAACAAAAGACATTACTTGAGGGCTATGCAGAAATCAATTAATAATCAGAAATATGTAATAGCACGAAGAAAGCTGACACCCGCATTACAGTTAAAAGTAATGTGGGTGTACAGTACTGCGGGAACTTAGAGCACAAAAAAGGAGCCCCATTCCTGTGAATAGGGCTCCTTTTTAACATTGGTTAAAATATGAAATAATAAATATTGGAAAGAAATATGTGAAAGCCAAAGCTTCAAAACATTCTTTCCGCTAAGGTGGGTCTAGGAATTATACCAATCTGCTGAATCAATCATGATTCCAGATAGCAATATTAAAGCTTTATCCTTGTATGGTCGAAAAACTTCTTGATGTACACTCCCTTCAAACAAATCATCCCAGACACCATTTGTGTATGTAGATGTCATAGCGACGCTAATATCAATAGGGCAGCGTTTTGGAATCTTATTTTTAAATTCCTGTGAACCATTTGTTGTATGCCATTTGAGACGGCCGCTTTCATAGCATAACAATACCTCATCTGCTGCTTTTGAGCATTGAATAGATTTGATAGCAGCATGCGACATAGAAATATCAAAATAGTCTGCAATAAATGAAATGTCTGAAAAACACAGCGACCTATTGGGAAGCAATGGCAGTAATTCAGTGGCTGGCGCCAGTAGTTCCGTTGCAAAAGAGTTAGCTTCTTTTTCCTGACAAGACGAATTGACCTTCTCGGAAAGAGGCACAGAAACATTTGAGCAACAATATAATTGTTCTTGGTGCATAAGGAAATGTCCAATTTCATGTGCAACGACAAATTCTCTTCTATGTTGGTTCTGTATATTTGAACTGACAAAAATTAACTTCAGTCCGTCGCTACAAACTAGATACCCGTCTTTTTGAAGAGCCTTATCTGTGATTGTTGATATCCCGATTCGTTCACATAACGCAAAGGGATTGTAATGAGACGCTTTCCCCATAAGGCACTGTACAACATTGATTGCTTCAGCACATACGTCTTTAACCATTATCGCTTTTTCTCTTTTCTATTTCTTTCTTTATAATAGTTAAGTCCTCTGTATTTACCTTTCCGCCTTTGGCTGCCATAGACATAAAATCGGTATTGCTGCTCGAATTCATATATGCAGCAATATCCTGCCGAAGAAACCGCCATTCTCTGCCGACTTTGTAAGCTTTAATACGACCATCTTTAATCATATTGTATACTGTTTGATTGCTTACTCTGAGATATTCTGCGGTTTCTTCTAAGTTCAAAACGTCAATTGCAGGAGATTGCTTTTCACTTAAAGCTGCCATGAGTTTTTCAATCATATCGACTTCTTTGTCTGCATAAACCTGTTCGCCACAGTTTGTACATTGATATGCTTCAATTCCTTTGAGTTCAATCTCTTTTCCATGAAAACGAAATGTCCTTGATATTGTACATGGTTCCATCCTTGAACCACATTCATGACAAATCTTATAATTTGTGCCAATCATTTTATTCCTCCTATTTATTACCTTAGTTGCGTTGCCATCATTACTCTTATTAATTATAGAGGCACAAGTGTTTATTTAAGGTTGTCTAATGTTCTGTATTTCCCCGCCCGTAGAGGAGCGGAGGAATACAGAACACAGACATAGATGATTGGGAGTTATACTTTACGTACTAGCCACGGGTTTTCATTGATATGTTTTTCCCACTTATGATCCATTACCCGTTCTACCGTAATGACCCGTATTTCAGGAATCGGATAAAACAGGATGACTAGAACAATGATGATAGCATCTTCAAATGTGGGATCAGAAATCAGTGCACGTTCATCATCGTGTTCTTTCCCCGGTGTTGTTGAGGGTGATTGTGTCTCAATCAACTGATTAGTCGGGCTGGACAGAACAGCTTGGACGGTCGCCCGACCAATATGGCGGGAAAGCATCTGGTCAACAGCATGGCTCGAATATGAGATTTGACTGTTGTTCGCAAGACATCGCAGATCATGCAGGTCAGTATTAACCATATGGCACCTCCATTTATAACAATTTATAATAGATTATACCAATTTTATCAAAAGATCACCGAGATGTCAAGCACATAAATCAACAGTAGGAATCTAACAACTATTCTGTACAGCTTATGCGGCCTTCTTCGCCCGAATTGCCTGAGCACGGAAAGATAGCTCCTGTGATAAGAGCTTCAGGGTGGCGAAATCATCGTCCAGCCCATCCAGCTCACGGCGCAGCACATCCTCGTAGTGCTGCTTCTTTCCCTCCAGACTCTGGATCTTCAGCACCCAACGGTCCATGACGCTGGGGCTCTGGCAGCCGCTCTTGATGAAATAGTCGGCGCGTTCCTGATACTCCGCAATCTCCTTCTTGACGGCGGAATAGAACTCCTCTGTCATTTTCTGACGCTGTTTGGCGTCGTCGATGATGTAGATGGAGTTCGCCATCAGGTGCGTCTGATTGCGGCTGAGCCGGCTAAGCTCGGCGACGAAGTCCTCGAAAATATCTACCTTCTCCATATTGTGCCGCGGCACAAAGTAGAGATGTCCGTTGACACTGAGCTTGGTGGATTCCAGTATACGGAGGAAATTCACACAGATGGTCTCCACCTGCCTTCGGTTGGCGCAGCGCTGGTACAGCTCAAACAGCTCCTCCGCCCTACGGCAATAGGCCATGGCATCGATCTGACTGTCATAGGCCAGATTGTCGTAGCTGAAGATCTGGCTGTCCTTATCGTAGCTGATGTTGGCCAGCTTCTCATATTGGTTGGTTTCCTGGTGCATGGTCTCCTTTACCAGTTCACGGGAAATAACGCTGTCGGAGATACGCCGGTTATCCCGGCAATAGATCTGATAAATACGGCGCTCGCCGTATTCCTCACTGATGATCCTGTCCCGCACATCGCCGGTGGCGCTGCGGAAAGCGTCGGACACCGACAGGCGGTTGCCGCCTGCGTAGGGGATGTTCATGTCCACACAAAGCTGGCGCAGATCATCCTTATCCACTAAAACACTGGGCAGAGAGAAATACAGCAGCTTTCCCAGCATATTCTGATGATCGCCGGATACGGCGGCCGTCATGTCCTCAAATTTAAGTTCTGTCATATAGCATAGTCCTCCTCATTGTGCCGCGGCGCGGCTGAGATAGTAGTCGTCGATCCCCTTATACGCCGGATTCCAGACGTATTTGGAGTAGCGTATGCCACGGATGCTCTGCACCTCCTGACGGATAGACTGTATGGCACGCCGCACCTGCGGATTGGTCATCTGGTCCATGTCCATTGCCTCCACCACCTCGGTCACGCCAAGGCTTATCAGCGTATCTTTCAGCCCATGGAGGGCAAAGACACCACCGATGCAGACGAACAGGGCGTCGTTGTCCAGATAGCTGGCCACGTCGCCTTTCAGCGGCCCCTCCGTGATATAGGCGCGTTTGCTGGCGATGCTGCCGGTAACGTGCGTCCATGAATAGCTGCGTGTCCCATTGGGGGCATTGCGGCTGGAGAGCCAGCGATACTTCCGACCCGGTTCACCTTCGTCGAGCCGTATCTTCATACCCTGTATCAAACCGTCCTTATCACGGACAGGGATCAGAAAACCGTTTGGTCCGGACAGCGTCCATTCCCCATAACTGGTGCGGAAGCCGGGAATACCTTGCAGGTCATGCCCGGTGCTTCGCAGCAGCGAGGCCAGCAGCTTTCGGCCTTCCGGCGTCTGCGGCATACTGCGATATTGGTTTTGGTCGATGCGGTCGTCGGAAAGGCCGCGTTCACGCAGGTTTTCCCGATGTTCTGCCGAAAGTGTCAGAAGTGAGAGCATATCCGTATATACCTCATGCCGCTGTGCCAATGGTTTTGGCTGCGGCTCTGTATTTTGGGAGCTGGGCTGTTGGGGCATGGGGTACACGTTGCCGCCCCTGCTCAGCTCCATATATGCCTCTTTGTTGGTCAGACCGTGCAGCCGGGCATACAGCGAAACGCTGTTGCCGGACGCGCCGCACAGGTTGCAGCGGTACTGGTCTGTATCCACATTGAGGCTCAGATGATATTTCCCCTTGCCGTGGTCACCGCAGAAGGGGCAGCTTGCCTCGACCTCCCGACGCCGAAGCGTCGAGGGGTCAAGGACAAGCCCGCACCGTCTGGCCGTGTCTACGATGGGGATCTTTTCATAGGCACGAGCCAGAGGGCACACCTCCTTCCAGTGCCGCTTATGCGGCGGCAGGCATCGTGGTCAGGATCGGCTTCACCGGTCTGACGGACAGCTCCGCCTTGCTGACACATTTTGCCATGATGACCTGTCCCGTGGGGCGCACATTGGCGAGATCGTCCACCGACTCCATGTTATCCACGAACTGCGGATAATTCCTGCCGGTGAGCCGCTTCATCAGCTCCGACACCTCCATGCCCGCACGGATCTTCTCCGAGAGGGAGAGCCAGTCATAGCGCCGCCCGTTATAGGTGAACTTGAAGGCGTCCTTGACCTCGCCGGTGGATTTCACCACATCGTAGAGCGAGATCTCCACACGGTTCATTGTCAAGGCAGAGAAGGTCATCTCCGCCCGCTTGCTGATGTACTGCGCCAGATATTGCAGCTTCAGCTTACACTGTTCGATCTCCGCACGGGCCGCTTTCAATTGGCTGTCCAGATCACCGGCTGCGGGCGTGGCTTTCTCAATGGCGGCGATGTCCGCACGAACCTGCTGCAATTCCTCACGGCAGGCAAACATACGGTCATATTCCTCCTGAGAGAGCGCGCCGAACTCCAGCTCTGCCGCCAGCGCCTGCATCCGCTCCTGAAGCTGCTGTGCCTCGGGCCGGGTTGCATCCGGTTCAGCGGCTTCCTTTGCCTCCTGCAAGGTTTCTTCCAATTTGGCAATATCGTCCTTCTGAAATTGCAGGAACGTATCCCGTGCTTTTTTCTCAAGGGTCTGCAGCTCCTCCAGCTTGGCACGCTCTGCCTGACCTGCCTCCACGATCTGCTTGATAGATGTCCGAAAAGCATTCTGCATAGTGGGCAACTCGTCCGCCGTTACGGCGCGGCGGCAGGTGGGGCATTGATAGCCGGGCTTGAGCTGGCTGCACTGCTCCTTTTCCTGCTGATATTGGCTGCCCAACTGGCGTATCCTGGCGTTGACCTGCGCGGTGGCCTCCGCATACTTAGGCGTGTAGACCGCTGCTTTTCGAGCGGTCAGCTCCTGCATCAATGCAAGGATGCATTCATCCGAAGCTGCAGGTATTTGTCGTTGATTTGCCAAATCACTATAACGGGCACTGAGGTCTGCCAGTTCATCGTTCAGCGCGGCAATATCCACGCCGGCAAACTGCTTACTTTTCAGTGCCTGTTCCTCGTTCCGGAGGGCATCCTCCTTTTCCCGCAGCTCCCGCAGGGCGGTTTTGCTGTTCTGCTGCTGGGCGGTGGTCATGTCCTGCTGCCCGGTGAGGTACAGGATGTTGTTCTCCAGTTCTCGAATGGTCTCTCGCAGCTTCCGACTCTCCACCTCCGGCGAGAGCAGCGGCTCATCCCGCAGGGCTTCCACGGCGGGGCCTGCCATCTGCGCCAGAATGTCCTCCTTGGTGAGCGCAGGCAGATACCGTTGGAGAAGGTTCTTGCCATCGTTGCCCAGCTCCTCGATAAAGTACAGCGGGTTGAAAATAGACGGGAACACGTCCCGCTCTCCGAAAAGGTCGGTGAGATCCACCTGCCGCACCTCGCAGCCATCATAGGTGATGGTCATACGGTTGCTCTTACGGGCGCGGGACAGCTCATGGAGCGTCCCGTTTTCATCCACAAAGCGCATGCGGATGAACAGATCCGGATTATCCTCGCTGTGGAGCCGGTCAATGCGGTGCTCTCCGAAGAAGGGCAGACCGGTAACAGCAAAGGCAATGGCGTCCGCAATGCTGCTCTTGCCGCGTCCGTTGCCGCCCGTAATGACGGTGGGATCGCCGAAGGACAGGTCGGTGGGCTGACTGTAGGACTTGAAGCCCTCCATGTGCAGTGCCGTGATCCGAAAAGATTTGAGTTTTTCCATCAAAAGCTCTCCTTTCTCATGCGGCGTCCTTCTGCTGAATGACCTCAAAGCTGTCCAGCAGATAGAAAACCACATTGTCTTTTTTTACCATGCGTTTTTCCACATGGTATAGCTTCGCACCCTTTTGCAGCTCCGGGTGATTCCCCATGGCGTATGCGTAGCAGCGTTTGCCCTCCGGGGTTTCCAGAATAAGCTGCACGGTTGTTCCCGCAGCCTTGGCCTCCAGTACGGTGTACTCGCAGGCAGGAAACGGAACAACGGTCGTGTCCTCCTGCGGCTTTGGCGGGCCTTTCTGCGCCGTGGGCTTTGCTGTGGGGGCAGGGGCCTGTTCCTCCGCACGCAGGGCGGGGATCAGCAGGGACTGGATGCCGCAGGCTTTTGCCGGCGTCAGGCCGAGACTTTTTAACGTCTCCAGATACCGGGCGTCCAGCTTACCGCGCTCTGTGGGCTTGATGATGAAGCTCTTGCCCTTCTTCTCCACATTGACCCAAACGGTGTCCATGCTGTAGAGCACACGGCCGATGCCCCACTGGTTGGCGGCACGCTTCATGGAATCGGATAATCCGCCCTTGATGGGTTCGATATCCGAGTCCTCGGCGCCGTCCCATTTGGTGATCCAGCCGCGCTCCTCGAAATAGAGGGAAATACCGCAAAGCTGTGACTCCCGTTTGCCTGTGCTGTGCCACGGCTTGAACTCGTTATGCCAGCGGTCAGGTCCCATAACGTCGTCCAGACGGTTCTGGATCGCACGGTTGGTCACATAGGGTACAGCGATGCCCTGCATCCGATCCTCATAGGCGATTTGCAGCCGCCATTCCAGATCCTCCGCCGCAAAGGGCGCGGCCAGCCGTGACAACAATTCTCTGGGATCGTTCATTTGCTACCTCCCATTGATGAAATCAGAAAGTGTTTTGCCGCTTTCTACCAGTACATCCGTGTAATAGTAGGCGGATTCCTTGTCCTTCAGGTGCTCCAGCAGTTCCCTGTGAGACATATGCAGCCTGTTATGGCTTTCCTTGAAAAAATCGTCGTTGTTGGGAATGCCCAGCAGAAAGCGCGGGAACCTCGACAACTGTGTCTGACTCTTGAAATGCGGCAGCACATTGTTGCCCACGCAGACACGCAGATCGTCATAAACATTGGAGAAGGGATAGTGATACATTTTCGTATCCCCCGTTGGCGGCTCATCTGCCACAACGCCCATAGAGCAATCTACCGCACGGCCATCCTGTAGGGTTCGTATGCCGAACACCATGCGCGGGATAGGAAAATCCAGATACTCGGTATCACCATAGAAGATGTCGGCTCGAAGCTCCGGGTTCCAGAGTACAAAGTATTTGTCCTCGCCGCAGAAGCTGACCTGAAGGCAATTTGGCGGCAGCAATCCGCTCCGCAGGAAGTGTTCCTGGTCAAAGCTGCCATAGATGGTGTTGTAAAAATCCAGCGGCGATATTTCCTTATAGCTGACCACACCGTTTTTCTTGTGCTCCTCTACGATAAATCTGCCGCTTTCGGGCGAGACGCGCAAAAGGATCTCGCCACTGTAATCCCGGTTTACGGCTGTTTCCATACTTACGCAGCCACCTCCATTTCCTGCTCCGCAGCGGTCACCGCTGCCAGCTCTGCTTTCATGCGGTCGATCTCCGCGCCGATGTAGGTCATCAGGTCGATGATGGAATTGGCGAACTCAATGGGGTCATAGTAGTCAGGCGGCGGCCAAAGATAGATCACACACCCGGCCTCGCACGGCACGATTTTGAAATCGTACAGCACATTCCCCATAAACATCTCCACCGCGTCACGAAGCTTATTCCTCCCGGTACATTCGGTTGTTCTGAAGCGAAAGGTCTCTATCTGCGCGATAAGCGTCAAATAATCATCCAGCTCCGACTCCATCAGAAGGTAACAGGTATATTCCTCCCCGTAGAAATCGTTTGGATCGTCTTCAGGCAGATAGTCCACACAAATGTACTCCACAAGAAGCATCACGGATAACTCAAATATGTCCTCGGTGTCGATCTCGCCACAGCGATAATCACGCACGAGGTCGGCGAGAATACTTTTATTTCTCTGCCAAATATATTTCAGTATCCGCAGAAATCCCAAGATCTGCCATTCATATTCATGATCATACATAGGCCACCTCAGAAAAACGTGCGTACACATTTTGACGCTGCGGCAGTATTTCTGACCTTGGCGTTGAAACCTTCCGCCCAGTTGGCGTGTACCCGCTTCACTGCCTTCGGCATATTGGCCGGAAGGACGTGCTTCATCTCGAAAGCGGTAAGATCCAACTGCTCCAGATTGAAAGTCCCGTTCTCGGAGAGCTTGTCAAACACATGCTCTTTCAGATAAGGACTGAACTCCTGCTCCTCAAAGATGGGATAAATTTCCGGGGCGGCGATGGCTCTTTGGAAGAACAGCTCCGGAACAAACCGGATCGAAGAATCGGTCATTTGTCCTCAGCCCCCTCCGCATAGAGACGCACCAGGGAAATGGCGTATTGCTCCATGTTTTTCGCAATGTCCTCGGTCAGCTTGTCCGAGATGGTGGCCTGCTTGACCGCGGCAAAGTAAATGCCGGAATCGGGGAATATTTCCCCACAAGTCATGCCTACATGCCACGCGGCGTGTGCGACCGCAGCTTCCTCGCTGTTTTCCCTGGGACTCATCACAAGGCTGTGTATATTGCCATTGTCCACTTTCTGATCGACAGCCAGACTGTTCATAAGGCCGGAGAGATGGAACTCCATCGCCTCCTTCTGCATAGTTTTGCCATAGGAGAAGAAGTAGAGAAACAGTGCCGGGTCTGTGCGTCCCAGCACTACGCCAAGCGGCGTGTAGGTGGCTTGACGCCATGCCTTTTGTGCCGGCTCAAAGCGGGCGTACAGCTTCCCCAGCATAGGGGTAAGCAGATGTGTCGTTTCCTCCCAGACCTGTGTGCGTACCGCGTCATCACTCCCCTGTAATTTATCCACAGGATGAACGATGGCTAATGTTGTTGATCTGCTCATAATCAGTCCTCCTCATGTCAGCGCCTTGAAGCCGTGAGGCGTCAGGACGTTGAAGATCATTTTGTTGGTAATGGTTTCTTTGACCTCGCTGCCGATATGCTTACCGGTGGCAGCGAATCTCTCGTCGGTTTCTCTGCGGATCACCTTGACGATGCGGCCCTTGATGATATGGGGCGAGTCACATTGGATCAGCCCGTTTATCATGCCGGAACCGCCGATCAGTCCGATCTGGCTGATGGACAACGGCAGCAGCGGGTGTTTGACGCCGCTGTCCAGTTGGCTGCGGGCCATGAGCTGCTGAAAGCTGTCACACCGGCGCAGCTGCTGCTCCAGTTCCTTCTGGTTGAACCGTTCTCCCTTGAATACCTTGACCTCGGTTTCGTTGGCAGGCAGCGCATAGCGCGGGCTGTTCAACTCGGTCAGCGCCGGTATCCGGTCAGGATAAGCGGCATACTGTTCCAGCCATTCGGTGTCCTGCGGCGTTGTCTCACGGCGTTTTCGTATGCCCATGACCACCACCTGCTTGAACTTTCTGAACTCTCCGTCTGTAAAACGCCAGACGGTGATATTCTCAAAATTATCGCAGAGGATACGGCAAATATCCGACGTCAGACGGTAGTAAGGGATCACATACAGCAGCAGACCGCCGTACAGCAGATGGGGAATGCTCTCGATGAGAAACCGCTTTTCGTGCCGTGCCTTGCTGCCGCTCTCGTTGAGCACGGAGAGGTACGGCGGGTTCAAAAACAGCAGGTGGAACGCCTCACGGCTGATGTCGCTATGGAAGAAGCTGCCGAAGCCCACACGGTGCAGGCGGGTCTGCGCCTCCTCCGCACGGCTTTCATCCAACTCCACACCATAGGCATAGCAGTTGTTGCCTTGTGCGATCTGCCGCAGTGCCTTTCCGCAGCCGCAGCAGGGGTCAAAGACATTGGTGGTCACGCCCTCCGGAAAGGAGACGCCTTGCAGTATCAGTGCGATGTTATCCGGATCGGTGGGATAGTACCCCAGTTTCACGTTGTTCATGAGCCGCCCGATGATGGCCGCGTTGACAGTATTTTTCTCTGGGAGCTGCTGCGCGAACCGGCAGACCGCATCATATACCGGACGGTAGCCGGTACTCATCAGGTCGAAGCCCTTAAAGCCCCGCAGCAGCTGTCCGGCCATGGCCGCCAGAGCATAGCTCTCCAATTCCATCAGCAGGGGCTGCACGTCGGCCAACGCCTGTGTCAGATCGTCACGGACACGGCGGAGCGCGTCGTAGGTATCATGGGCGGCGGACAGATCCGTTTGCCGGTACTTTTCAATACGGGCGCGGAATACCACCATGGCCTGCATCGCTTGCGGGATCTGTTCACGCAGCTCACTGATCCGCTCCAGCACATAGTAGCGCTGGTTCTGCAAATCTTCACTCACGGCACATCACCTCACTATCTGCATAATTTGCAGGAAAGGCAAGGAACAGGTACGTTCCTTGCCTTTCTCCCGTCGCTATGTTTGTGACGGTATATGGGGAGTGGTTCATGCGGCCTTTTGAGACGCAAAGGCTTCTGCCGCAAAGTCAAACACGGGCGCGTTTTCCTCCGGCGTACCGGGGACGAGCTTCAGCGTGTAGCCGCTCTCCCGTGCCAGCTTGAACATATTGACAAAGCGGGAGAGTTCTTCGTCGAAGGGCTCTTTGGCAGCTTCCGCAGTCTTGTCCTCCTGTGCGGGAGGTGCATCTTCGGTATCCGTCGTATCGGGGCGATACGATGCGTCCACCGCGTTGGTGTGGACAGGATACGCGAACAGGGACAGCCAGAACGCACGCCACATGGACGCCAGCAGCGTCCCCAGAAGGGTGCGCTGGCGGGTAGGCAGGTTGATGATCTGCTTGGCCTTTACTTCATCGATCTCACTGATGGTAACGGTCAGGCGGCCAGTCTCCACATACGCCGCGGAGCAGAAGCAGCTCACCACCGCGCTTTCGGAGGCGAACACCTCGGAGGACTCCACCACCTTGGCGATAAGCCGGCGGCATACGGTGCGGGCTGTCTCAATGCAGCGGATACGGATGATGTCCGCCTCCACGGTTCCGGCGTGGATCACGCCATCGCCGTCGATCAGCTTTGCGACAACGCCATAGGTCACTTCCAACGTACCCTCTACAATGAGATGGTCTGTGGACAGGCTTTCATAGTGGACAGTTTCACCCTTGGGGATATAAATGGTTTTCATGTTCGTCGATTCCTTTCATTATTTGTTCATGCGGCGGCACGGTATCTGACGGGCAGTACCAGTGCTACATCATTCGTACCATCTGCGGTGATAGTGACAGGCGAAACAGGGCTGAGCACATGAAGACGCACCTTCTCATGGCCGGAAAACTGCTGTAAAGCGTCCCACATATAGGAAAGATTGAAGGCAAACGCAACCTCGCAGCGGCAGGGAAGCTCAATTGCCGCCCGATACCGTGCGGATGGCGTTTGCAGCGACAGACACCCGTTTTCAAAATAGACAACAGGTGTGGTTTTCGCAGGGGAAGCACATTCCTTCAGATAGGTCAGCCTTTGCAGAAACTCTTTGCGGTCCACCACATAGCTCTCACGTTCGCTGCGGGGGATGGCGACCTCCGGCGTCAGCGTGTCGCAGGTTTCCAAACGGCGGACATAGGCGCAAAGCCCCTCCGCCGCGAAACGGACATACCGAATGCCCACCTGAACGGACACGTTTTGATCGCCAAAGGCTTTCAAAATCCACATGGCGTCCGCAGGGACAACGAAGGTCTTATCCACGGTTATGGCATCATTTGCGCAGACCGCCAGACGCTGGCCATCCACACAGTAGAGCTGCTGCCGGTAGAAGCGTACACCGCTCATTACGGGGCGGCTGTCGCTCCGTCGCTGGGCCGCATACTTGATGCGGCCAATGCAGGCGAGAAGCTGTGCCGCGTTGGCGATGTATGCCTGCTCACAGGTAAACCGCGGCAGCTCCGGATAATCCCTCAGCGGGTATCCGGTAAACTCCGCGCTTTTGTCGGCACAGGCCATGGTGATCTGCGGGGATGAAACTGCCGCGTCCGCGCAGGAAAATGTCAGCGGGCCATGGAAGAACTTCCCTGCCTTCGCAATGGACTTTGTGCCGGAGAGGACAACGCCAAAGTCGTCCCCCACTGCCGGAATATCCGTCTGTACCCATAACTCCAGATCTGTGGCAGTAATGGTACAAACACCGTTGTGGAACTGAATACTCGCTTCGCTCAGTGCGGGGATCGCACTGACTCTCAAGAGTGGAATTACGCGGTTCAGCGCCTTGAAAAATGCGCCGGCATCTACAGTAGCTTTCATGCTGCACTCCTTTTTTTCTCTAATTTGGTTTTCATGCGGACAGTCTTCGCAGAAAAATCTGCTTGCCGCACGTTACACTCTCCGCAGACGAGAATGTTGTAGACCATATCCACCACGATCGTAGCGGCGGTGATATTGGCGGCCATGCTCTGCGGATCTGCCAGAGAAGCTTCCGCACAGGAAAGCTCCGAAGGAAACCGATCCTGTGCCTTCAGCAACTCAGGAAACATGTTCGCCACCGGTTTACGGACGGTATGCCTGTCTAAGCGGACGCCGCATACCACTTGACCGGAAAACTCACCGTTGCCGCTGTCGATATAGATAAGGTTTTCCGCTTTCAGGAATGCCTTGTGGCAAAGCTGACGGGACTTATCGTTATCTACGGCGCCGATAAGTATGACCTGTTCGCGTACCGTGGGGTAGCGACTGTACTCGCCTGCCCAGCCATCTGCGTGAATGAGTGTGGTGAGCATATCCAGATCCTCCACGAAGGCGGGCAGGTATTCAGCTTCCATACCGAACACGGCGGCGTATCGCTCTGCCAGGATCTTGGCCTTGTTTTCGCCCAGATCAGCGGGAGAAAAGTTCTGACGCACAAGGTTTTTGAACTCCACCTTATCACCATCACAGATGATAAAGCGGCTGGGCCGATCCAGCGCGTACAGGAGCCGATAGATATGCGGCGCGATATGTCCGCCTGTGCCGCCTGCTCCCAGCATGACGATTTTCACCGGTGTATCTGTTGGCAGCTTCATTTTAGATCCCCCAGTAGAAGATCCAAAGCCTTCCATCCCCAGATACCCGTTTTCTCCGCTTTACGAGGTGAGACCCTCGAGACCGGCGCCTTTTCGTGGCTTACTTCAGTACACCATTCGGGCGGAAAGGGTTCCTCAAGCCCTTCTACCACCGTGCCGGGGTCGATGTCCACGAAAGAGCCGCCGCAGCAGATGCGCGCCGCGATTTCCGGATAGAAATGATCCAGATGGCCCAGCACCATGTAGATACCGGTCCCGCGTTCATCCGCATCATCAATAGAGGAGAAAAACGCCTCCATGCTATTGTGGGAATGAATGTCGGCATAGTGGATATAGCGGCTTTCATCATCGTAAGGATTTTCCTGTAAACTGGCGTGGATGCCCGCTTTGCTGACGTTCTGCTTGGGGACGTAGGCAAGGTATTCCTCCTTCCACTTGTCCCAATAGATCAGCACCAGCGCCTCATACTCCTGTCCATGCTCTGCCATGAAGGAGCGGAAGAACGCGATGATCTGACGCATCAGCGACAGCGGGATCAGGGGCAGGGCCGGGGTAAACCCGGCCGCAACCGCCTGAAAATCAATGATCTTGTGTTTTGGGGCGATAAATTCACCCTGCTCGGTCTTGTGCATCTCGTAGATGTGACCGTCATTGCCGGGGATCAGGCAGATGACCTTATCCGAATTGCGGGCGGCCTCCACGGTAGGAAATGTTCCCTTGTAAGCGGCAGTGCCTTTATTCTTCATGGTCACCTTGGGACGCACGATGCAGTCCGGATTCTTGTCCTTGGCTTTTTTGAGCGCGTCCAGGAACTCACGGGAACGTTCGATGGATTCCTTCATAGAGATGATCGTTGTTCCCTTGGGGTCTTTGACGTCCTTGCGGATAGTGCCATACTCCACCGACCATGACACATTTTTACCTTCCTCCAAGTCAAGAAAATCCTCTGACTTACGGATGCGAAGCTCCTCGAACGTCATGGTAGGATCTTCAATGACCTCCTTTGCGCTCTTATGGCAAAAGACAGGCTTCTTTTCAAAAAGGCTGGCTTTTGCGTTTTCCACGGTCTTTGCCTCGAAAGCTGCTTCCAGCGGATTACTGGGTACAGGCTCTGCGGCGGGGATCGTTGCGGGAGGTATAGTCACTGCCGTCGGCTGCGGCGCAGGGGTCTGCTCCGCTTGGGACGCTGCGGGGGACGTAGGCGGCTGCTCCACGTGGGGCGTTGCTGCCTCCGGTGCGGGAACGGTCTGCTGGGGTACCTGGAATGGGTTGGCTTCGGGTGCTGCTGCGCCGTTGGATGTGCCGGTGCCGAAGATCTCGTTAATGTCAAGACCTTCCTCCGCGCTGATCTCCTGAAACGGCCACATGCTGTTGCTGTCACTCATGGTAACGGCTCCTTTCGTGTTTTGGGACAACAAAAAAAGAACGCAACCGCCCCGAAAGGCAATTACGTTCTTCTTGATGTCCAGTTTTTTACATACTTCAAGTCTTAGTCAGAACGAAGAAGGGGGTTGACCTCCTTTCTCGCCCGTGCCTGCTCTGCTCCGTCCTCAATGCCTAATGACCTTAAGTACAAGGCCATTGTAACGAAAAGATGCCGGGGCGTACAGGTGGAAACTCATCCTCTGCCGCAAGAGTTTATTTATCCATTCACATCATCTCATCGTGTCCATGAGTGCGGTCAAAGCTGCTTGCTGTGCCGATGTCAGGCAATTCCATTTGTTCAGCATTTCGCGCTGCGCCGGGGTAAGAGAAACACACGCATCCTTTTCTGCAAAAAATTGCGACAATGTAACACCAAAAGCATCGCATATCTTTTCGAGCGATGCAAACGACGGTGTCATAGATTTTTTGTACCACGATGAGATGGTAGACTGTGGCAGGCCAGAGCGTTCAGCAAGCTGATATTCCGACCATCCCCGTGTTTCGCGATTTTGTTTGATGATTTCCAGAATATCTGTCACAACTTCACCACCTTAGATTTTTCGTTTATTATACTTTGAAAAATCGTTGCATTTTAATAATTATTATCGTATTATTTATTGCGACAATAATTGTGTTGAAGGTGTGACAGCTTTGGAAGCAGACAGCCGTATATATCGCTGTGCGGTTATGGGACAGCACCCTATGCGTTTTCCGTGGGGCTTCGATGAAGAAGATGCATCCTGCATCAAAATGAAGATGGAACTGGCGCAGCAGATCATGGTGCTACGCCAGAGAGGCGTATCTCAGTTCCTGACCGCCTGCGATTGCGGAGTTGGGTTATATGCGGGCGAAATCATCAATGGCCTGCGTACAACCGACAGAGACCTGATGCTCATTTGCTACATACCACATGAGGAGCAGGCTACAAAATGGGCGCCCTACCTGCGGGAACGCTACTTTACGATGCTGGAGAAATGCACCCATATTTCGGTCGTGTGTCCCGTGGGTACGCCGGATGCACAGCTGCAAGCCTATAGGAAGATCATCGACCTTGCCGATGTGGTACTATGTGTTCATGATACGGACTTGTCAGCAACGGACAGTGGGGAAAACAGAGCCTTTGTTTTTGCTGTGGAAAGCCATACGCCCACGCTGGTCTTGCATCCGAAAGAGCTGACCGCAGAGTGGGTCGGCGAGCGGTTCTATCCCAGACGGTCTTGATAACAGGATGATTAGCCCCTGTTCACGATGCAGCAAGCCGGATCGCGCCTTGCCTGCAAAACAAAAAAGCCGTAGGCACAGATGCCTACGGCTGCATGAGGAAAAGTTCGTTTTTCGTAAATCATATACAATTCACGAAACAAGTCCCTGTTTTGCTTGGCGGCACGGTAATTGCTGAGATCTCTGACGGAATTTTTGACGGAATTAAAACGCTGCCCGCCCCTTCCATGGGTAAGAAACATATGCTCTGAACAGCCTGCCTTTTATGGGCCAGAGAAGAATGGATATACGTCTGCAATGTCGTCCGAACATCAGCGTGGCCCAAAAGCTCACTGAGGCTCTTGATGTCCACACCATTCTCCATGCACCTTGTCGCGTAGGTATGTCGGAGGGCGTGAAAATTCCGATAGCGGATACCGCAGCGTTCCAGCAGCTTCCGGTATCGGTATTGCAGTGTGCGCGGTTCCATCGGCGTGTCCGTGTTGGTCAGCAGATAATTGTCTCTCTGAATGCTCTGGGTGGTCGCTTTCAGCAATTCCAGCATATCATTGGGAATGGCTACAAGACGCACAGAACTGCCGCTTTTCGGGGATTGCACCACCAAATGTGTCCCGGAAGCATCGCGTACACGGGCAGCCGAGCGCTCAATTCGCAGAAAGCCGGAGCGGTAGTCAATGTCGCTTTTGCGCAGAGCGCAGATCTCACCAAGTCGCAGCCCCGTGTTCAGCACCAGAAGGATACACAGCCCTGTGATGTCCGGGGCCTCCAGGATCTTCTGCGCCAGCAGGGCTATCTCGTGATCGGAAAATACTTCAATCTTTTTGCCGCGATATGCGGGCAGCTCCACATCCCGGCCGGGGCAATCACAATGACATTTCTTTTTCACCACTTTGAAAATTGTCTTTAGCAGCACACCAATATCCCTCGCGGTTTTGCTTGATAGACCTCGGTTCTGCAATCTCTTAAAATAGGCAGAAAGCTTTTCCGCCGTCAACTCATGAAGCATGACCGTTCCCAGATCTGGGACAATATAATGGCTGATCACATACTCGTAGCGCCCGACCGTTGAAGCCTTTAGCTCACCACGGCGATCTGACAAAAAGAACGCAACTGCCTGGGCCACAGACATTTCACCTGTCAGGGTCGGCTTCTGTGGTATGACTCCTTCCATCTTCCGTCGCTTCTCACGACAGGCTGCATAACTTTTGGCATATACATAGCCATACTCTGCCTTGCCGGCAGGTGTCCGGCCGCGAATATAGCGGCCCTCCCACCGACCATCCTTCCGCTTGTAAATGTTCTCTCCTCGCCGTGGCATAGTAATCTCCCTTCCTTCTGACGGTGTTTGTGACGGCAATTAACAAGATGCCGTGGTATCCTTTCTTTTGAACTTCCAGATGATGGAAACAATATAAAGCAATTTGAATCGCTATTCAGATAGTTCTTGCTTTTTCACAATTTTCCTGCATTTTTTGTTGACTTTTTTGGTAAGTCAATGTATAGTAAAAGATGGAATTGCGGTAACTTTTCTGTCGTGAATTGTATATGATTTACGAAATACCCAGAGCGTGTGCTGACACTTTGCAGTATGCACAAACCGCAGTGGCATCATTCATTTGCAACAGACAAGTAAATATGATCCGGTGACACCGTGTGGCTGTGTTGGTCGTAAAGATCTTTTTTATGCAAAAGATCAGGCAGCAGCCTAAAAAAGAATTTGGGTTAGAAACCCTCTGCGGACGGCACTGTGAGCGCAAGGAAATGGTCGAAGCGGCGAAAGCTGTTGGGTAATACCGCCATTGGGAGGAAGCTTCTGAGAAGGTAGATCATGTACGAAAGGCGAAAGCCTTGTGGCGCGAGGGCAGGAGAATTGCACGGTCAAGGATCTTTGGTACACAGTGGCGCTCTCTCGCTGTGACGAGGGCAGGAGTATGCGCTGACGGTTTTTGTCAGCGTTTTTTCTTGCCAAAATGTCGCTGGTCATCCCCTGAGAAGGGGCTTGTCCGGCGTTTTTTCGTAATAAGGAGGAGTGTTACTATGTCTCAACGCGGCGGACGTCCCATTGATTTTCAGGCGTGGGCGCAAAACCAAATAGTCAAAAGGGCTGTAGCAGCGCTGGAAGCGCGTGACGAAGCATTTGCCGAGCGAAACGCAGATACGCCGCTGCCGCAGCTGGCGCGGTATCTGAGCCGGTGCGCCATCTCACTGGGTCACAGCCCATCCCCCAACGAAGTGGATGGCGGTGCCTTTATCGAACAGCGTTTTGGCAGTTGGGCGGCCGCAATGGCGGCGGCAAAGCTGCCGCAGCCTCGTTCCATGCGCAAGCTAAGCGACACCTCTCGCTATAAGGCGGAAAAGGTGAAGCAGGAACCCTTGTTCCGGGAGGAGCGAAGGCAGAAGCGGCAGCGCAAGCTGGAGCAATCCGAGCAGCGAAAACGGGAACAAGCCGCCAAAAAGCGTGCGGAGCGGGCTGCTAAGGCTGAATGGGCGGCGAAGAAGAAGGCGGAGGCTGAAGCAAAGGCTCTCACCTTGGCAGAGACCTCCGCTGAAGCCGCACTTGATACAATATCCGCAGCAATTAACCCCAGTCAAGCCGAGACAGTCTGAACGGAGACTGTCAGCTTTCCATAGGGGGACGGGGTTTAAGCCGCCCCGTCCCCCATTCTCAAATCCGCAAAAGGCAAGTCGAGACGGCAAATGCCGTTGTCTTTTCCATAGCGGGAGGGGTTTGCCGGCCCCTCCCGCATCCTCAAAATCAACAGCCCTAACGGCTGAAGGAGAATTGATATGAAAAAGAATCTGAGATATATCATCGCGTTCCTGCTGGCAATTATGATGCTATTGAGTCTGTGCGCCTGCGCCCAGACCGGCACTGCCGGCAATAGCGGCGAATTGGATCTGGACTATGTGGGAGAGGATACCGACCAACCCGAAGAGGAAAAACCGTGGTATTCCTGGTTTACGGAGGCCTTCAGCTTCGGCAAGAAGGACACGGCCCCCACCACGCCCAGCAAGCCTGACAGCGTGGCGGATTTCTACGCCCAGGGTTCCGGAGATGCGCCGCAGGGCAACAAGGGCAATAAGACAGACCAGACGCCTTCTACCACACCGGAGGAGGATACCGCCAACAAGCCATCCAATTCCGGCGGTAAAAAGGACGACAATAAAAAAGACGACCAGAAGGGCGAGGACAGCAACACCCCCGCGCCTACCCCCGAGCAGAAGCCCGAAAGCAAGAAAAACACCGTCACTATTACCATTCGCTGCGATACGGCGGTGAATAACGGTATGCATCTGGAGAGCAAGTGGGCGGGCATCGTCCCGGCTTCCGGCGTGATCCTGCCGGTAACCACGGTGGAGGTGAAGGAGGGCGACACGGTTTTCGACGTCCTCGCCTTTGTGTGTGAAAAGTACAAGATCCACATGTCCTATCGGGGCGGTACCTCCAGTGGCTGCTATGTGGATGGCATCAACAACCTCTATGAATTCGACGGCGGCCGCTGGAGCGGCTGGATGTACTGCGTCAACGACTGGTATCCCAACTACGGCTGCGGCGTGTACTTCGTCAAGGCCGGCGAGGTCATTGAGTGGAACTACACCTGCGACCTTGGCTGCGATCTGGAAAACGGAGATCCCTACGGCTACGGCAAGGAATGGAAGGATAACCATGACTGATACCCGGATGCGTTTCTTCGGGAACCTTCATCCGGCGGTCAGTATGGCGTACTTCGTGCTGGTGCTGGGCCTGACACTGGCCTGTATGCACCCCGTCACGGTGGTGCTGTCGTTCCTGGGTGCCAGCTGGTTTTCCATCCGGCTGCGGGGCTGGAGAGCCTACGGCCACACCATGCGGTTTGTGGGGCCTATGTTTCTGTTGATCGCCCTCGCCAATCCACTATTCAACCACCGTGGCGTGACCATGCTTTTTACCATCAATCACCTGTGGTACACGCTGGAAGCGGTGTGCTACGGTCTGGTGTCCGGCTGCTCTCTGTGCGCGGTCATTATGTGGTTTACCTGCTATCAGGAGGTCATGACCTCCGATAAGTTCCTGTACCTGTTCGGCAAGCCCTTCCCCGGCACGTCGCTGCTGATCACCATGACGCTGCGGTTTATCCCACAGCTCCAACAGAACCGCCGCGAGATCCGGCAGTCTCAGGCTATGCTGCAGGAGGAGGGCACGCGGCTGCTGCAAAGGCTGGGCAGTGCCCTGCGGAACCTGTCGGTGCTGCTGACCATGAGTATGGAGGCGGCGGTGGAGACGGCGGACAGCATGAAGTCCCGGGGCTATGGTGCCAAGCGGCGTACTACCTTCCACCTGTTCCGCTTCGATGGCCGGGACGCCCGGACGCTGGGCCTTATTCTGGCGGTGGCAGGGGTCTGCATTACCGCCCGCGCCTTCGGTCACGGGTATATGGAGTTCTATCCCGCCATGACGCCGGTGCTGCTGGGCAGTGCCAGCTACACCATGTTTTTCTTCTACGCCGTGCTGATGTTCCTGCCCGGTATTCTTGAAACAAAGGAGGCCATTAGATGGCGCTCTTACGGTTTGAACACCTGAGCTTCTCCTACCCGCTGGCTGACACGCGGGCACTGGACGACGTCTCGTTGGAGATACATAAGGGCGAGTATGTGGTGCTGTGCGGCCCCTCCGGCTGCGGCAAGACCACACTGCTGCGCCATGCCAAGCCCGGCCTGCTGCCTGTGGGGGCAAGGACCGGCGAGACCTTTTATAAGGACGCGCCTCTTTCCCAACTGCCGGAGCTGACCGCCGCAGCGGAGATCGGCTTCGTACAGCAGAATCCGGATAATCAGATCGTCACCGATTTCGTATGGCACGAGCTGGCCTTCGGCCTTGAGAATATGGCGCTGAGCGTACCGGTGATCCGCCGCCGCGTAGCGGAGATGGCCGCGTTCTTCGGCATGGAGCCATGGTTCCGCGCCAAGACCACGGAGCTGTCCGGCGGACAGAAGCAGCTGATGAATCTGGCCTCGGCACTGGCGATGGGGCCGAAACTGCTGATACTTGACGAGCCCACCTCCATGTTAGACCCGCTGGCGGCTCGCAATCTGCTTTCTACCGTGCAGCGGATCAACCGCGAGCTGGGCGTAGCCATCCTTTTGACGGAGCATCGGCTGGACGAGGTATTCCCCGCCGCCGACCGTGTGGTGACTATGGATCGGGGCCGTATCCTGTCAGACGGCGCGCCGGCTGAGATCGCGCGGCAGCTATCCGGCAGCGCGGAAAAGAGCCGCATCTATTTCGGACTTCCCGCCGCCGTCCGTATCTTCAGCGAATTGGAGCAAACGGAGGATCTGCCCCTGACGGTGCGGGATGGCCGCCGCCGCTTGGAGCGGCTGCTGCCCATCACGGAAGAGACTTCCGTACCTGAAACCGCAAAGGTCGAGAAAGAGACGAAGCGCCCTGCCGTTTTAGAGGGTAAGGAGCTTTGGTTCCGCTATACCGAAAAGGGCAAGGACATCCTGCGGGGCACAGATGTAACGCTTCATCAGGGGGAGCTGCTGTGCCTGCTGGGCGGCAACGGCGCGGGCAAGACCACGCTGCTGCAAACGCTGGCGGCTTTCAAGAAGCCCTATCGTGGCAAGGTAAAGCTGGCAAAGGGCCAGCGGCTGTGTATGCTGCCCCAGAACGCCCGGTCGCTGTTTGTGGCCGACACGGTGGAGAAGGAGCTGCTGGACAGTGCCGAACAGGACAAAGCCAGGGCCGTGCAGATGGCGGAGAGGCTGGAGCTGACGCCGCTGCTGGCGCGGCATCCCTACGACCTGTCCGGTGGTGAGATCCAGCGTCTTGCCGTAGGCAAGCTGCTGCTGCGGGAGGCCACGGTGCTGCTGCTGGACGAGCCCACCAAGGGGCTGGACGCCTATGCCAAGGCGGAGCTGGCGCAGCTGCTGCAGGAACTGTGCCGGGAGGGCACGTCCATCCTGATCGTGACCCACGATGTGGAGTTTGCCGCCCGGTACGCCACAGGCTGCGCCTTGATGTTTGACGGGCTGCTGCTCTCTGAGGGCGAGCCCCACGACTTCTTTGCCGGAAACCGGTTCTATACCACCGACGCCAACCGTATCGCGGCAGAGCACTTCCCCATGGACATTACCTGCGAGGAGGTGATCGCGTCGTGTCGAAGCTCTTTGTCAGCAAAAGAACCAGAGCCGCCGCGTGGGTGATCCTGCTGGTGCTGCCCGCCCTGATGGCGGCCTTCGGCTATTACCACAGCCACCGTCCCGCGGTCAATCCGGTGGGTTCCCGCACTTTCTGGGACTACATCATATTAAACTCGGATATTCTGCTGGGCCTGCTGTTCCTGCTGGCGTCCGCCATCCCCTTCATACTGGTATTCGATAAGAAGAAGCCCCAGGCTCGCGAGCTGGTGCCTATCGCGGTGATGGCGGCCATTGCCGTGGTAGGCCGCACGGTGTTTGAGATCATCCCGCTGCCCAACTTCAAGCCCTGCTCCGCCATCATTATCATCACGGCGGTGGCCTTCGGGCCGGAGGCGGGCTTTCTTACCGGCGCGCTGACCGCCTTTGTCAGCAACTTCATTTTCGGACAGGGACCGTGGACGCCGTGGCAGATGTTCACCTGGGGACTGGTGGGCTTTCTGGCGGGTATTCTGCAAAATGCCGGCGTATTCAAGGGCAGAAGCCGCCGTCACTTTGCGGCGCAATGGTGGGACAGGCTGTGTCCGGAGAATACCAACCGGGGCGATTTGCTGCATTTTGTGCGGCAGCTTACCGACCACGCGCCCCTGCGGCTCTGCCTGTATGGTTTCCTGTCCGGCTTTCTGTACGGCTGGATCATGAACCTGTATTTCATCATCGGCTACGTCAGCCCCATCACCTGGCAGACGGTAGGCGCGGCCTATCTATCCAGCTTTTTCTTCGACTTCTGCCACGGGCTGTGTACGTTTCTGGTGCTGTGGGCGCTGGGCGACCCATGGGTACGGAAGCTGGAGCGCATCAAGATCAAATTCGGCCTGACGGCGGAGGAGCGGAACTATGTGCTGCCGCCCTCCACATTTGAGATAGCGAGAGAGAACTATGAGTGAACGAAAAACGATCATCAGGACGGTGGGGCTGAAGAAGCACTACACCGTTGGCGGCAACACGGTCCGTGCGCTGGATGGCGTGGACATGTCCGTGCTGCAAGGCGAATTTGTCTGTGTCGCAGGCCGCAGCGGCTCCGGTAAGTCCACCATGCTGAATATGCTGGCAGGTCTTGAGCCGCCCACGGAGGGGGAGATCATTGTCCGAGGCAAGCATCATTTGGAGGCTATGGACGAGGAGCAGCGGACAAGGTTCCGCCGCCGCTATATTGGCTTTGTGTTCCAAAGCTACAACAACCTACCCCAATACACGGCGCTGGAGAATGTGGCGCTGCCGCTGGCCATCCGGGGCGTACCGGAGGATGAACGGAACTGGCTGGCGTGGCAGGCCCTGAGCCGCGTGGGACTACGCGGGCATGTAGATCACCGGCCTGCGGAGCTGTCAGGCGGTCAGCAGCAGCGCGTCAGCATCGCCCGCGCCATCATCACTGAGCCGTCCATCGTGCTGGCGGACGAGCCAACCGGCAACCTGGACACCCGGACCGGCCAGGAGGTCATGGAGCTTTTGTGTGAGATATTCCGGGAACGGAATACCACCTTTATCCTCAGCTCCCATGACCCGCAGATGGAGCGTTATACGGATCGTACCGTCCATTTCAGCGACGGAAAGATAGAGACAGAGAATCAGCACATCGGAGAGGAGACCAGACAGTGAAAAAAGAAACAGCAAAACGGGTGATTGCCCTGTTGATCTGCGTATGGATGACGGTATCCATGCTTCCCACCGTCGCAATGGCAACAGAAGGCGCAGACGCTTACACCAACGGCGATGACAGCGGCGTGACCGCGCTGGACGACGAGAGCGGCGGTATTCCGGTAGAGGACGAGAAGCCCAACACGGATATCAAGGTCATACCCAGCGACGCCAACGCCCTGATCCTGATGGATACCGGCGCACAGTCCCCCCAAGGCGTTCCCGGTCAGGTGGTGAAGATCGTGCTGCCGCTGGCGGTCAACAAGGAGTACCTGCCCAGCGAGAAATACATGCTGCGCAACATCAACATCTATCCCGATGTGCCTACCGACGCCAGCGTGTCCAACTGGCCCTTTGAGCTGATCTATGCCAGCGATGTGCAGCACTTAAAGGATATGTCCTACAACTCCACGGCGGAGGCGTGGTTCGAGTTCAAGATCAGCGAGTTCGCCAGCAAGGGACGCTATGCCGTGCCCTTTAAGATCAACGCCACCGTGTGGCGGGAGGATGCCGTGAACGGCACCACTATCACCGAGGACGTGACCTTCAAGGTCAGTGCCTATGTGACCGTTACCGACAACGGCAATATGTCCGGCGTTACCACCGCCTTCGGCAGCCTTCAGGTGGCGGGTACCAACGCGGGCGGCTCCTATACCGTGCCTACCGGCACACCCAATCAGACTATCTCCATGCGGATCCCCGTGATCAATGTGGGCGGCACCCTGACCAGCGTGACGGTCTATCCCGTGGTGTCCGCCGCGCTGGACGAGTTCCCCTTTGTGATCGACTCCACCAATTTGGGCAAGTATTTCGACTACTGGGCCAGCGGAGAGGTGAAGTATCTGGACTACACCTTCACCGTGTCGCCCTTTGCCACCTCCGGCAATAAGTCCATTAAATTCAAGGCCAACTATTTCGAGAACAGCGCCCCTGCGGAGGGCTCCTTCTCCACGCAGTTTACTGTGATCGACGGCTATGACGCCTCCGCCATGTCGGTGATGGTGCAGAGCTATAAGCTGTATGTGGACGATACTGAGGTATCCGGCCTGATGGCAGGCGAGGAGATGGAGCTGCGCCTGACCCTGATCAACAATTCCAAGTATGACACGGCCAAGAAAATCATCTCCAGCCTGGTATTCACCAATTCCCCCGGTCTGACGCTGTGCGTAGGCGGCACGGATACCGCCTATGCCGACTCCATCAAGCCGGGCGGCACGACGATCCTGAAATACAAGATCATGGCCAAGCAGGACGCGGAGGTTGGCCCCGCCATGCTGGGCATCAATCTGACCTATGAGACCACCGAGGCGGTGGCCGGTAAGGCGGCGCAGAACATCATGCTGCCGGTCAGCCAGAAGATGGATGTTCTGGCCGGTACGCCGGAGGTGTACGGCACACTCAGCAAGGATAAGGAAGCTACCATCTCCGTGCCGCTGACCAACATGGGCCGCGCCAAGGCTATGAATATCCGGGTGCTGGCCACGGACGGCATGACCGCCTCCACCCCCTGTTATGTGGGTGACCTGCTGGCAGGCGGCTCCACCAGCGCCGATGTAACGGTGGGCTTCTCCAAAATCGGCGCGTTTGTGGGTAAGATGATCCTCCAGTATGAGGACGCCAACGGCGAGACGTATTCTCAGGACATCTCCGTGCCGCTGAGCGTGGCGGAAAGCTCTGCGGATACAGATGCCAACAGCGTCAACGCAAATAAAGACGGCACAGGCAGCCGCTGGTGGCTGTGGCTGCTGATAGCGATCCTTGCGCTCATCCTGATCGGCATTGTGGTCTATGTCATCATCCGCTATAAGCGCGGCGAGATCGGGCCCGGTGCCGAAAACACCGCTGCCTTGGACGATTTTGACGACGACTTTGACGCAGACGGCGGCGCACCGGGCATCGGGGAGAAGCCGCTGACCTACGACGGAAGCAATAAGGACGGGAATGTATGAAGCCAAAAGACCTGTTTCGCTACGGCTGCACCAACCTGTTCCGGCGAAAGACCCGCACGGCGCTGACAGCCCTGTCCATGGCGGTGGGCGTCATGTGTATCGTGGTGCTGATCTCCGTGGGTCTCGGATATGAACAGGCATACCGCGAGAGCATCGAGGCATTGGGCAGCCTGACAAAGATCGATGTGACGCCTGCCACCGGCGATTACGGGCGCAAGGCACTGCTGAACGACAAGGCACTGGAGGCGTTCCGGGGCATCGACGGTGTGGAGGCGGTAACGCCGGTCTATCAGCAGTCCGCCTACATCGTGTCCGGCAACTATGTGAACATGGTGCGCGTCTACGGCATCGACATGACCACGGCGGAGCGTTTCATGCTGACGCCGGAGCGGGGCGTTATGGCCGAGGACGGTACGCGCCTGCATCCGGAGGTGCTGTTCACCGACGACGTGGCGGCTGGTCTTGCCAACAAGGCCAAGGACTGGGAACTGGCGGTGGACGAGAACGGCAACGCCCTGATCGACCTACTGGAGGTGCCTGTCCGCATGACCTTCGATTCCTCCAGCCTGACCGGCGAGCCGAAGGCCGACACCGACGGACGGGCACTGCCCTCCAGTAACCTCTATACCCTGCGGGTGACAGGCATCTGCTCCACCCTGAACAACAACTTCGCCACCGCCGCGTTCATGTCCTTCGACCGCTTGCAGGAGATGACGCAGGCCAACGCCAATTACATGGGTGCGACTACCCAGACTAAAACAGCGGAGGAGAAGGCCAACGGTCCTACCTACGACTTGGTTTGGGTCATGGTCAAGAACGTCAACGACGTGCAGCGTATTGTCAAGCTGATCCGGGACACGGGGCTGAACACCTATTCGCTCAACGATATGCTGGAGACGGTACGGACACAGTCCCGGCAGATCCAGGGGATGTTGGGCGCGCTGGGCGGTATCGCTGTCCTGATCTCCGCCATCTGCGTGGCAAACACCATGATGATGTCCATCACGGAACGGACGCGGGAGATCGGCGTGCTGAAGGTGCTGGGCACCGTTCGCAGCGACATCTTCAAGATGTTTCTCTCGGAGGCACTGATCGTAGGCGTGATCGGCGGCGCGGCAGGCTTGGTGCTGAGCTTTATCGCCAAGTGGCTGATACCGGTGATCTTCGCGTCCCGTGAGCTGCGGTGCGTGCTGCCCTGGTGGCTGGCGGTCTGCGGTGTGGCGTTCTCAGGCGCGGTAGCCATTGCCGCCGCATGGATCCCCGCCCGCAAGGCAACGCTTATCAGCCCCAACGAAGCCATCCGCTCTGAGTGAGGTAACGATATGAAAAAGACAACACACAATTTCAAAAAGCCGCTGCGCAGTGCCCTCGCCATGGCACTGGTAATGACCCTTTCTCTGACAGTGCAGGCATTTGGTGCTATCGGAAATTGGCCCGCCACAGGGGATACCACAGTCGACCGCTATATGCAGAACAGCGGCACTTTCTATAACGGCGATACCTTGATCGCACCCAAATACAGCAACTTTGGCGGCTTTATCAATGTATACGGCGTACCCAAGGGCTCCGCCGCCAGCGCCTATATGATGACGCCGACCTCCATCGACTTTGGCGACCTGAAAAGCTCGAAAAATAATACCGCCGATCTGGAGCTGAACAAAGCCTACGACTTCTCGAAGCCGATCCGGTATAACGTCACCTCTGAGGACGGGCGGACATTCTTCGCCTATGCGTTCGCCGCCGAGGCCACCAGCAAGAATACCTGGACAGATGCCGATACGCAGGAGCTGCTGGGTATGGCGAAGCTGTTCACGAACACCTTCTACCAGATCTATCTTGAGATGGATAAGATCGCCGCGTCAAAAACGGAGATCGGCTCTTATCATCCGGCCAATGCGGATATGCTCGGCACGCTGGGCTACTGGCTGGGCATGAGTACGGCCTACTTCGACCTTGATGAGGGCGAGACCAGCATGAACGGCAACCGTCTCTTTGACTCCTATGAGGATAAGTGGCGCATCGGCGGCGACGATGCCGTGCAGTTCATGCGGGAGTATCTGCAAAAGTATATTGCTAAAAAAGGCTATAGTCAGGTCAGCCCTGCCGCCCTGCGGATCATCTATGAGCAGATCGTTCCGGAATATCTTGCCTATGCTGAGCAATGCCGCGTCAAGGAGCCGGTCATTGACCGTGTGACCATCGGCGGCTCGGTGGGCAGCATCAATACCGAAACCCGCACGGTAACGGTGAAGCTGCCGGAGGGCGCAGACCGTTCCCAGTTGACCGTGCAAGTAGAGGTGGGAACCGGGCTGACCGCAAACCAAGTGGCGGGCTCTGTGACCGATGGGATTCTTGCCTATCAGGTAACACCCTATGATCCGGCCTATGGCACAAAGTACGGTGCTTTAGGTGCCACATGGCGTATCATCATCGAAACGGGTGAGCCGGACAATCTGGTCACCTCCTTCGCCGTCACCGCTGATGATGGTAAGACCCGATACGCCAAGATCAACGAGACCAACAAGACGATCTCCCTGAATCTGCCGGAGGGCACCGACCTGCGCGCCATCACGCCGGTCGTTACCCATACCGGTACGGAGGTCAAAATCAACGGGGAATCTTTTACCGGCAGCGGTTCTTTCGATTTTACTAATTCCGAGTCAACGCCCCTGACGTTGACGGTGACCAACAGCAATTTTAAACTGCACACCGACTACAAGGTGACCATCACAGCCAGAAAGTCCTCAGAGAATTACATCACCGCCTATAAGCTGGGCGACGCGGAGGGCGTGATCGATGGCGACAATATCGCCATTACCATCCCTTACGCCATGGATCTGGCTGCCGTGGAGCCGGGGATCGCCATTTCCGAGTTCGCGGTGCTCGTCGAGCCTGATACGCTGAAGGTGGGCGAAAACACCTACACCGTTACCTCTGAAGACGGCAAAGTGCGTACTTATACGGTGACCATCACCCGCACACCGGTGGCAACAGGCAACCGGATCCTGTCCTTCGCCTACGGCTCGATAGCGGGCGCCATTGATCAGGTGAAGGGTACCATCACGCTGGCGCTTCCTGCCGGTTCGCCGGTCAGCTTCGTGCCGACCATTACCGTATCCCCCTTCGCGGAGGTCACACCGGCCTCTGGCGAGAAGCAGGATTTCAGCAAGCCTGTGACATATACGGTCACGTCCCAGGCCGGATATACCAATACCTATACCATTACGGTAAGCATTTCCCAGGAGCCGACGGAGAATCCCCACAAGGCAGATATGAAGTCGCTGGTCCAGAAGATCACCACGCGGTACAGCCAGACAACGGCAAGCGCCTGGGAGGACTGGGAATGGATGAACCTGGGATTCTATCAGCATAAGCGGCCCAACCTTGATAACGGCTTCTCCATTGCCGAGTGCATCGTCCGGCTGGATACCACCACCAACGTGGCTATGACCAACATCGACCGTAAGATCATGACCCTGACTGCCCGCGGCATCGACTGCTCCAAGCTGTCACAGTACAACAACGGCGAGCCTTATGTTGACGCCAAGGGCAACAAGGTGGACAACCTGACTAAGGTGCTCTATAACTACCGGGGCGGCTGGACCATCAACGGCCCCATCTTCGCCCTGATTGCCCTGGACATGGGCAACTACACCATTCCGGCGGACGCGTTCTGGACGCGGGACAAGCTGCTGGAGACGATCCTGAACCACAAATACCTGTCGGACGGCTTCGGCCTTGACATGGTCACCATGCTGATGCAGTCCATCGGCCCGTACATGGATGATCCGGTCTATGGCGAACGGGTCAGGGCCAAGCTGGACGAGGGCCTTGAGATCGTGCTGGACAGCTTCGGCAGCAAAAACGTTTATAAAAACCCCTACGGCGTGCAGTGGGGCGGCGTTTACACCTCCGAGGGCTCGGCGCAGATCGTGTGCGCCATGTCCGCCATGGGCGTGGACTGCCACACCGATCCCCGCATGTCCAACGGTACCCAGAGCGCCCTGACGGCCCTGCTGGACTACGCGGATTACAGCGAGGGCTACTTTGCCCACACCAACACCACGCCGAAGAACGCCATGGCCACCTATCAGGGCTGCTACGCCACCCAGTGGTATCTGGGCTTCCTGGAGGGCGGCGGCGCGGGACATCCCTACTCCCTGTACTACCGGCAGTTTGATTTCTCCCGTAAGCTGTCCACCGAAGCGGAGATCAAGTCCTTCGTGCTGGAGGGCAAGGCGGGCGTATTCACCACCGAGGGGGAGGACAACATCATCACCGTGACGCTGCCCACCGGCACGCCGCTGAACGATATGCACCCGCAGATCGAGCTGTCCGAGGGCGCGAAGATCCTTGCGCCGGATCTGACCAACGGCGTTACCTTCGTGAAGAACACCAAAACCGGCTTCACGGTGCAGGCGGAGGACGGCAAGACCACCAAGACCTACTATGTAGTGGTCAAGCTCTCCGACGAGGTAGACCCCTCCGGCGCGGAGATCTACACCGACACCATTACGCTGAAGGACGCCAACATCCTGCGGGATCTGGACATCCTGGGCAAGACCATCACCACCGGCGCGGACAGCACGGATATCGAGCTGCTGATCGACGCCGGAAAGGACACCGCAAACCTGATGATCTACGCCCGAGTGTCCTACGGCGCCACCGCCACGCCGTCGCTGGACGGCAAGAAGGGCATGGATCTGTCGGACTGGAGGACCTTCACCATCACCTCCGGCGACGGGACGAATACCCGCACATACCGCATCAAGGCCACGGCCCGGACGCAGGCATCCATCGCGGCCTTCAGCCTGACTATCGGCGGCACGGTCTATGACGGCGTCATCGACAACAAGGCCAACACCATCACCGTGTCCGGCGTGGACGACAGCAATCTGTCCAGCACGTCCTTCGCGCCGGATGTGACGCTGGGGCCGGGGACAAAGGTCTGCTCTCCCGCGCCCGGACTGCCCCAGGACTTCTCCAAGGTGGTGCAGTACATCGTGGCGGGCGATGAAAACGTCGTGTCCCGCACCTACACCGTCTCCGTGCTGAACAAGGAGGGCAAGCTGATCTCCGGCAGCGGCAGCGGCGGCGGGGACACCCCTGTGACGCCGGTCACCGGCGCGAAGATCACGGCGTTCTCTGTGCTGGGCGTGGACGGCGTCATCGACCAGAGCGCAGGCACCATCACCGTAACGCTGCCTGCCGGGACGAACGTGACGACGGTAGCCCCCTCCGTTACAGTGACGGCGGGCGCGGTGGTCAGCCCTGTGCCCGGCGAGGTGGTGAACCTGACCGCCCCGGAGGTCTACACCGTGACGCTGGGCGAGGAAACCAGCCGCTATACCGTCACCGTGACCTTCGAGCGCAGCGTTTCCCAGCAGCTTTGGGACGAGCTGGGCAACAACTCGGATGTGGCGGATCACCAGACCAGCCACACCAAGCGGGATTGGAGCTGAGTGCCATGAGGAAAAGAAAAACTGTATTTCTATTGCTGGCATGCCTGCTGCTGACGCTGGCGGCGGGCTGCGGGAAAGCACCCCAGCAGCCGCAGGAGCGCAGCAAGTGGGACATCCTTTCCGCCAAGTGCGGCGAGGCGGACTGCACCGTGTCCGTCACCAAGAACTGGGGCGGGCAGGAAACGGGGCTGAGCTGTGTTGTGTTCATCCCTCCCACGGAGGGCATGGACATGACCGCCGTCCCGCTGACACTACAGCTTTCCAAGGGCGCGACGCTGGACGAGACTGAGCCGTGCATCGTATCCATTGACGGTATGTCGCTTGTGGTGGATCTGACGGTTAGCGATCCCTGCATCACCGTGCAGAACGAGGGCTATACCCGCACCTACTGCCTGCGGCTCAAGGAGGCGGCGGGATGAAGCGTATAGTATGCTTGCTGATCGCCGCGCTGAGCGTAAGCCTGCTGCTGGGCGGCTGCGGCCAGAACAGCGATCCGTTGGCTATCCGGGAGTTTATCATCGGCGACAGCATTGGCACGGTGGAGCAGCGCGGCAGCGGAAAGGATGCGGAATATGTGATCTGCATCACACTGCCGATAGAAACGGATTTCCAGAACTGCACAGCCAACATTACGCTGGCGGACGGCGCGTCCGTCAATGGCGATAGTCCCTGCCTGAAGGCAGATTTGGGCGGCCGCATGGTGCTGGATCTGACGCTGGAACATCGGAATCTGATTATAGAGAATGGGTCAAGCAGCCGTTCCTACGGCTTTGAAATAGGGCTGAGCCGGTAACGGCTCATGATAGAAAAGAGGTGATGCATGGGATTACGGCGTTCCCTGCGCAGAAGAGATCAACAAAAAAACTAACAGAAGGAGAACGAACATGAAAATGACGAAGAAGATCACCGCATTGTTGTTGGCTCTCGTTATGGCGCTGTCTCTCAGCACCATGGCGTTTGCCAACGGCACCGTAAACACCGAGTACGACCAGCCTACCAGTTCCACCGAATTTAGTTCGATTACCGGACTGACTTCCATTTTTGTGAATGGAGTACAGGCAAAATATTACCATGATAGCAACACGGGTACCGGTTCGAGAAACCCTGCTTTCATCCGCGCGACTGTTTCCGGAACGGAATATGATTTGCAGAGCGCCACTGTGGTGATCACGATGAGCAGCGGCACCCCGACCGTGTCCCTGAATGGAACCACCATTAACGCAACTGGCACTGAGGGAAGCGCCTATACATACACCCTTAATCTTCTGAACAAGGCATATACTGTTGCGATCGACGGCAAGAACTACACCCTGGCGGCCGGTCTGGCAAAGACGACCGCACCTATTGAGATTCCCGCAGGCGACCCCATGCGCATCAGCGCCATGACCATCGGCGGCGCGACCGGTGACATCAAGATGAGCGTTGTGCAGAATCCCTACATGGGCAACCCCTATTACACCATGTGGACCTCCGTCACCTATACGGTGAAGGCCGCCATGGAGGGTACGCCTAACCGCGCCGCCCTGGCCAGTTCCATCACGATCCCGACCGGCACCACCGCTCCTTCTGCGGACACCTGCCTTGCCGCCTCCGTTACGGGCACCGGCGCTGCTGTGACCTGCACGCTGGACCTGACCAGCAATACCACGCTGAAGGTCGTCTATGGTGATTTCAGCAGAAACTACACCGTTATCGCCACGGATGACAACACCATCAGCGTCAGCTACGGCTTTGACTTCACCGAGGCGATCAATTCTACCGAATATAAGAGCCACAAAATCCTTAAGGATAATATTACCGTAACAGACGCCGTTGATCAGTTGATCGTCAAGGCGCATGCTTATTTTGCCAAGACGAATGAAGACGCCACCGCCACCTATGGCACCATTACGGTCACGGCCGGTTCCACGGTCATGGATATCATGCGCAATTTTGCTGTCGCAAATCAGCTTGGCTCTGAGGTTCCTGAGGGCTGCACCTACATGGCAACCCTGAACGGCATCGGTGAATTTACTTTTGGACAGTACTCCGGCTGGATGTATACCGACGGCCCCAACTGGGACAATAAGGCGACCGACGCCAAGTTCTATGAGAGCTGGAACACGCCTCCCATCGGTGCTGCCAGCTATACCCTGTCCGAGGGCGACAAGATCTGCTGGTTCATCTGCTGCAACTATATGCATCATCCTTGGTAAAATAGCATTTCATGTGACCCGAGGGTAGCTGGATGGAACTTTCCATCCGGCTACCCCAGAGGGCAGGGGCACATGTAAGCAATTGTCCCTGCCCTCCTTATTTTTTCAAGAGAGAGGACATCAGCAATATGAAAAAGTCCTATACCCGTATAATTGCCTTTCTTTTATCGGTGGTCATGTGTGTCAGTCTGCTGCCGTCAGTTACTTTTGCCGCAGACGTTACAGCATGGCCAAAGCTGGAAAATGTCGCGCTCAATGGAACGGTAACTCTGACTGCGGCGAATGCAACCTGTAATCGTGCAGTCACAAAGGTTGAACTAAAAAACTATGATGCACCTGAAGACGGCGGCAAAGACTCGCAAAACTACAGCAACAAAGTCGTTGGTGAGATCCTTCTCTATGTCAGCAAAGAATTAGATCCCGGCTTCAACTATACGCTTGCGGGCAATTCCTTGACGGGAACTGCGACGATTCCAGATGGGTATGCAGCAGATAACGGTCTCACTTCTCCGCACACATTCGGTATGGGCGTTACTGAGCGATACAGCACACCGATCGCTTACGGTGACTCGGCCGCTGACAATGCAAATTATGTCTATAAGATGATAATAGTTGTGGAGTCTGCCGGAAAAGAGTTTGACTACCCGGTATTAAAGAGTTTGAGCACAAAAGGCGGAGCTGCATTGGTAGGGGTGTCTGATAAGTCCACCATCTCAATTACAGGCGCAACATTTGAGAATTATGATTCCGCGAAAGATATACAAAAGGACGGATATCCGGCGAAAGTAGCCGGAAAAGTTACTATCTATATCTCAAAACCACCAGCAGATCAGAAGTATCAGTTATTAGCGAAAGATTTTGATGCTGAATACACATCCAAAGAAGGATTTAAGCTCAACGCTCTGCTGCAAGGTGTCTTCTCTGCTGGAAGCACTCCCTCTCTAAGTGATTATTATGCCTATAACGAGAGTCAAGACTGTGAATACTTCTACGATTTGGAACTTAAGGTCGGATACCCGGACGACGGCGTATATGTCCTTGACGGCACCGGCACAAGGATCGCCCCCACAAAGGCACGCGTCAGCTTTAACGCGAATCAAGCGGGTACCTATCACTACGCTGTCGTAGATGCGGCGGCAGCCGCGCCCACTATGCCCACGGATGCCGGCGCGGCAATGACGGCAGGCGAAAATACGTTTGTCATTGACGGGCTTGGAGAGGGCGCGAAGAAGGTATACATCTGGGGCAAGAACGGCAAAAAGGTATCCGCCCGCCCACTTGTGGTGGAAATTAGCGCGGAGGCAAAGAGCTATTCCTTGACATTTGGTACGACTACAGCTGCCACAGACGGTATCCTTCGTATCACTGCGGATAGCGAGGATGTATCCTTTAAGACAAGGATCATGGTGACGCCGACCACAGAGGCAAAAGGAATCTATGAGGGACAGCGGATCACCGTCTGGATGGGGAATCCCTATACCGACAAGGATCTGAACGGCGTAACATTGAACCCCGCGGTAGATGTGACTATTGCGGAGGACAAAAACAGCTTTTCCTTCACCATGCCCGCCGCTAATGTGTACGGTGCAAGCAGCGACTGGCGCACCTATGTGGATAGCACGGAAACGCGCTATACGCTGACCGGAATAGCCTCCACCTTTGACCAAACCAATGTGTCGGGTATTAAAATGGGACACGTTGTCTTTAAGGATGAAGGAGGCAATATCATCACACAAGCAACGAGCGAAACAAAAGTAACCGCAACACCTGTTCCGAGCACCACCGCCAATTACACGTTGGAATTCCAGTTTACCGAGTGGTCAGACGCCACCGGCTTTACGTTGGCTGATGCTGATAAGACGAAGAAAACGCTAACCTTTACGGTAGGTTCGGAAAATATCTCCCTCAAAGCCAATTTCAAGCCTGTTGGCACAAAAGTCACATGGGGAACCAACATCACTTCGGCGGATACCAATGCCCCGCAGGTCTCCATACCCGGCTCGGTGTCAAGCCCGTTCGTGTTCAAGCGCCAGCCGACGGCCGCGTCCATCGACGGAAAGGCGTGGTATGACCGGTATGAATTCACGGGCTGGACGATTACAAGAGACGACGAGCCGGTGGATGTCGATACGAGCCAGGTAGTGGGAACTCCCGGTACTCCCGGCTACTGGACATGGGCTAAGTTTGACATCTCCGGCAACGAAATGACCGTCACGGCCAATTTCCACGAGCGCGCTTTCGCCGCCGTGACCGCCACGGTCAATGACCCTGCCATGGGCAGTGCGGCGGTTGCCATCGGAAACGGCGAGGCGTCTCCCAGCCAGCTTGCTGTTTTTGAGGGACAGACCGTCACCCTGACCGCCACACCCGGCAAACGCTATATGCTGAAAGGCTGGGAGGTCAAGGATGCCGATAACGACGATGTGACATACACCGTTGCGAAGGATGTTGTCAACGTTGCCACATTCATCATGCCTGACACCGGCAAGGACATCACCGCAAAGGCGATTTTCGAGGTAGATACGTCCAAGCCCAACGACGACTGCTCGCTGGAGCGGGTGGAGCTGTGGTCCGCTGACGGCGCGAAGCTGCTGTCCGCCTCCAACCGGGCGGGGGATACCTACACCATCGAGCTGCCCGCCAGCGTGACCCCCTCTGAGCTGCCCAACCTGCGCCTGAAGTTCATCTGCGGCGACGCCGAACACGCGGTCGTCAAGCAGGGCGATACCGTGTGGGACGAGAGTAAGGGCTGCGGCATCACGATGCTGGGCCAGACGCAGGTGTTCACCGTTGTCGCGGAGGACAAACAGACCAGCGCCCCCTACAAGGTCGTGATCAACGCCGAGACGAAGATCACCGCCGTGACGTTGCTGAACGGCACCGAGACCATCGCCTCCGGCACCCTTTCCGGCAGCAAGTGGACCATCACCCTGCCCGACAGCATCGACGCGGATCTGCTGACCCAGATCGGCGCAAGCGACACGATCTTCATGAAGATCGAATACGCGGGCGCGTCCCTGAAGCAGGTGGCCACCACCAACGGAGCCGGCTATGACGACGCCGGAAAGGAGAACTCCTGGGACTCCGGCAAGATCATGTGCGCCATCAGCCCCGGCAGCGAAGCGCAGTTCATTGTGACCGGCATCGACGGCCTGACCAAGGAGTATACCATCGCCATCACCCGGCCCAATGTGTCCACCACGCCCGTTCTGGAGAAGGTGTCGGTGGAGCGCACCAGCGACAACGCCGCCACCGTGAAGTTTACCTCCAGCATGGCGGGCAACTACTTCTACAAGGTGGTGGCCAAGGGCGCGGCGGCTCCCACGGTGGTTACCACCAGGGGCGGCACGACGGCGGTCAAGGGTGAGAACACCATCACCCTGACCAACCTGTCCACCGGCGCGCGGGATATCTACATCGTGGTCAAGAGTCTTTCCAACGTGGAGTGCGATCCCTTCAAGATCGAGATCCCCGCCTACGGCAGCACCGAAACGCCGGATGAGGGCGACTTTACGATCACGGTGAACGCGCCTCCCACCGGCGGTACCATCACCACCAACCGCACGAGGGCCAACGAGGGCGACGAGATCATCGTCACCGTCACGCCCAAGACGGGCTATCAGATGAAGGCGGGGTCCCTGCGGTACGCGTTCTCCGCACCCGGCGCTAAGTACGAGACGATCACCGGAAACAGCTTCAAGATGCCCGGCGGTGACGTCAGCATCACCTGCGATTGGGAGACCGCCAGCACCACCGTCAACGGCATTACGGCCTTCTCCATCAACGGTGTGGCCGGTGCGGTGAACAATACCACTAACACCATTACCATCACCATGCCCCGCGGCACAGATGTGACGAAGCTGACCCCCGTCATCGCCACCAGCGGCGTCAAGTCTCTGACGCCCGGCAGCGGCGTGACGGTGGACTTCACCAACGCCGTGACCTATACCGCCGCCATGGAGGATGGCAGCAGTAAAACCTATACTGTCACGGTCTACGTGGACAAGGGGACGCTGGCCGATCAGTTCTGGGACAAGCTGACGGACTTTGCCACCCAAGTTCCCTGGTGGGAGTATGCAAAGCATCAGCAAAGCACCAGCAAGTACCCCAAGTATTGGTAAGTAGTTTTCTCTACGCAAAGAAAGACGTCGGCAGATGCCGGCGTCTTTCTCTTGCTGAAGATATATGGTTTTGCAGATAAATACCCAGCTATCTTCCTCTATCATCAATCAGAAGAAGATCGTCCCGTGTTGCGGCATGATTGCGTAGCTCATCCGAGAAGCCGGAGATGCTGAACAGGACGTACCACACTTTTCGCCGATCCCGCTCCCATGCGACATCGCAGGCCTTAGTTTCCAACGCATGAAGGACATTAAGACCAACGGGTTCTTTCCAGTACTTGCACTCTCCCAGAATCAGGTTCTTGCCCTCCGGATCAAGAGCTGCAATGTCGATCTCATTCTTGGCATCCCAATACCCGCCCAGCTTGGAGAACTGGAACGGCCATGCGTTATTGACATTCAATTCCCACATCCGCTCCTGACAGATGTCCTCATATACGAAACCAATGTGGCTGGTAGTGAGGCCCTTGCGGATCTTATCCATCACGATACCGCTATGCCCGCTTTCGATAAAGCTCATATTGGGATAGATAAATGCGAACCAAAACCGCAGATAGTTATCCTTGATCTTGTAAAGGCCTCGCTTGCTCTTTTCGGGATTTTCCTCTGTGACAGGCACCCTTCGTTCCAGAATATCCAGATCCATCAAGGTCTTCAGGTACTTGGTCAGGTTCGTTGACTTGACCTCCAAAACAGAGGCAATCGTGGAAAGCTTGTGGTTTCCAGCCGCGATCGCCTTGATAATGGAAAAGTAACTGCCGACTTCACTGACCTCCTGCTGCAGCAAAAAATGCGGTTCATCATAGAGATAGCCGGAGCGGTTCAGTACGCATTTTTGGATAGCACGATAGATATCGCTACTCTCCGAAAATAACTCGATATACTTGGGGACACCGCCTGTAACAGAGTATAGCTCAATGAGTTCTCTGCGGGGTTTGCCAGGGAAAAACTCATGGTAATAGGCGAACGGGATCTGCTTGAGCCGGATCTGCGCGGTTCGCCTTCCGTATAAAGGGCTGCCGTAGGCCAGTGTCTGAGACTCCATCATGGAGATCAGGGAGCCGCAAAGAATTACCATAACAGACTGGTTCTTTAATATCTCTTCCCATATCCGCTGGAAAATGGAAGGGAACGCAGGCTCCGCTTTGCCCAGATACTGAAATTCATCCAGTACGATAACGGGCTTGCTGTCATGCTTGGCATCCATGATTGATTTGAATATCACGTCCCAGCTCTTGACATCCGCATTACGCAGAAGATCACTATCAATGAATTCTGCCGCTTTCTCTTTGAATGCCGCTCGGTTTTGGGCTTCGGACTCTTCACTTGCAAGGAAAAACAGGGCGTTTTTATCCCGAATAAATTCGGATATCAGCGTAGTTTTTCCTACTCGCCGACGCCCATACAGTACGACAAGTGCACTGCCATTCCGCGCATACTCACTTTGCAGCGTCTCCATCTCCTGCTGTCGATCAACAAATACATGCATGCGATCACCACCTTTACAATTATTATACTCCAAATTATAATAATTTCAATCATAATTTCATTCCGCTTCTATAATTCTTTGTGGCAATGTAAGTGACAGCTTTTCAATGGGTGCGGTAAAGTGTTTCTCAGAGTATTCATCTCGATGCCACGCCTCATAAAAATCTGTGCAGTATTCCTCCTCCAGAGCATCCTTCTCTGCCCAATCCTTTACGCAGCCTTCTGCCTGTTCTTCGCGGATGCCCTTCAGCATAGCAAAACGCGCCATATCATAGTCGGCGTACAGCTCTGTAATGCAGCCAGAATCCCAGCTTGTGGTAATGTCATGCGCTACACCAGCAAGCCTATCACCGATTGCACAACAGCATTATCCGTCAGCTCACTGGTTCGGTAAATCTTCTGGCAAAAGGGTTTCAGGCTGAAATCCATACCAGATTGCCCTTCGTCCAACAAAATACCTGTTACCGTGAAATGATATGCGACCTGTGCCGCCTGCAATTCTTGCTGGCAGGCATCGGGCAACTCACATTCGCCATCCGTGATGAAAACCACATCGGCCTTTTCAAAGCCCTCAGTGTCCATCAATTGGATCGCTTCACGGATGGGGCGTTCAAAGTTGGTACCGCCACCGAGGAATGTTTCCGCAGCAGTCAGTTTATCCTCCAGTGTGTATTCGCCTGGACGGAATATGTCCACCTGGCAACTGCTGCTTCCGGCAAAATGGATCAGCGCAAAGCTCCTTCGGCTCTCGGCGGCAATCTCCAGCAGGGTCATAGCTACCGCCTTGCCCCAGGCCGCAGCTTCGCCTTCGGTGGAACTGGACTCATCCAGACAGCAGATAATGTCGCCCATACCTTTATAAATAGGTTCGCGCCGACGATACTGTTTGATCTGCTTTTGCTGATACTTCCGCAGGAATAGCGGGATAGTCTCCGGCGTGGCCAGCATGGCAAGCTCCGAGGTCAGCGCACGGGATAGGTTGTTGCCCAACTCCAGAGAGTAAGTTTCGCCGCGCCCATAGGCATAGCCATTTTTCTTGGTCTGCGCGAGAAGTTCACGGAAGCGACCCAGATACTTGGAAACATCCCTTAACACCGGACTCTGCCGTACCTTTTCCAGCAGCGCAAGGTTTTCAGGTGTACGGCACATATTCATGGGCTCATCGCTCCATGCACCGATGATGCTCTGTACCTCCCGTGCCCGCTCTGTGGCAGCCTGCACAGCGGCGGATACCGCCAGATTGACTGTTTCTTTTTGGCACAGCATGGTCGTGTCCAACAGCTGGGATACAGCCTCCACCTGCCGTTGCTTACTGTCCAGCCGATTGGCAGCATCTATCAGTGCTTGTTTACCCGGCTCGGTCGTTTCTCCTGTAGCTTGGACATCAAGCAGCTTGGCGAGTTCCTCTGCTGCGGCATCACGTGCCGTTTCCAGCTTTTCAAGAGTATTCAGCGCGCCTTTATCACCGCCCAACTCGGATAACAGTCCGTCCAGCTCTTCGGCGGCTCGATCGGTGAACTCTGCTGCCGCTTCATAGGCGGGTAGGCTGCGACCCTCGCAGATATTCTTCAGCGTGGGATAGTCGTCCTGCTGGACGATATGGTCGAGGATGGGCGCGTTGAATTTCTGCGCCGCAGCGGTGAGCCTATCCGCATCGTTTCTGCGCGGGGCCAGCGAATACAAGGATTGAAACACATCGCGGGAGAGGGCGGGAAAAGACTTGAGCCTCTGCGCCGCGGCGTTCTCCGTCACATCCATTTCAGTATCATCCTCGCGCAGCTCTGCATATATGCTGTCCTCCAGTTTGCTGGAGCGCATCACCCGGTCGGTTTTCTGTGCCGGTTTTCTCCGAAGTGCCGCAAGCTCCACAATGGGAGAACGCAGTACATCCGCTATTGTCCGAAAGGCTTTTCTCATGTGAAATCCTCCTCAAAACTGCGAAACCATGCCAGCAGAACAGTGTTGGCGGCCTCGGCCCGTCTTAGCTCTGGGAATTCCCGCTGGAGATACAACGCAGCGCCGAACATATTAGTTTCACCGGATTGGCGCAGCTTTTCAAGGTAATCGAAATATATCTTGTTACTGTTGTTGGTGTCCATATAGCATCTCCTATCCGCAGGGGGAGGCGTGAGCCTCCCCCCTTCTATTTCATTACTCTACAGGATCAGAATGGCAGTTCTTTGCCGGAACTACCTTCGATGGGTGAAAAATCATCCAGCGGCGGGAAATCCTTAAAAGCGTCTGCCTCACCGGGTCCAGACGATCCTTCGACCTGCGCCGGACGGGAATCGCCAAAGTAGACATTATCGGCGTTGATCTCCGCGCTGCGACGCTTGTTGCCCTCCTTATCCTGCCATTCGCGGATCTGGAGCCGTCCCTCTACCACGACCATACGGCCTTTGGTAAAATACTTGCTGACAAATTCTCCAGTGGTGCGCCATGCCACCACATCGAAGAAGTCGGTCTCCTTTTCTCCGGACTGCGATTTGAAATCGCGGTCACAGGCAATAGAGAAGCTGCATACCGGTGTACCGCTGCCGGTGCGGCGCAGCTCAGGATCATGGGTCAAGCGGCCCATCACAAAAATCTTGTTCAGCATAAATCGTTCCTCCAAAAATGTAGTTATTGCAGAGCAGCCATCTGCTCTAGCGGAATATAGGTGAAATTCACCGCGTTGTGGGCAGCCATGCTGATGGTCTCCAGATCGTTCAGGAGCTTGTTCACCATGTCCTTTTCACTGTCAGACTGTGCGGCGGCACATAGCTCCTGCTGCCGCTTATACAGCTGGAGCAGTTCACCACGCAGCTTCAGCAGCGCCTTGCTGCCAGCCTTGGGATTGCCGCCATCCGCAACAACGGTGTTGAAATCCTCTTGTGCCTCCACCGCCATGGCAAGAATACTGTTTACCTTATCCTGCAAGGGATTGACGCACAGACGGGTCAGCGTGTTTTCTACCGTGGGCCGGTCACTGGGTGCCTGCCAGAGATAGCACTTGAGGATCAGCAGGTCTTGAGACTCCACCTTGTCGTGCCCTTCCAGCCATGCCTTGGCCTGCACCAGCGGGTAGTAGTTGAGATATTTACGGTCTGACACCTCGATCCCACTGTTCCGCAGTTCACAAAGTACATCGTCAGCCAGCTCGTTGATGGCATCCGGCACAGGGATGGCAGCCACCTCCTGCTGCATGGCGTACAGCTCGGACAGCGAGATCGTGGCATTTACCGCTCCATCGCCGCCGCTCTGCTTGCTCTTGAGGACGGACAGACGCTTATCGCGGTCAGTAATGTCCTCTGTCACCACCTTGATCTGCAAACGGTCATACAGCGGCGCCAGGATCTGTTCCTGCGGATCGGCAAAATTAGGGATCTCGTTGGAAGCAGCAAAGAAGGAAATCGCCGGAATGGGATAGGTGCGGCCCTCGTTGGTGTATTTGCGCTCGTTGAGTGCTGTCAGCAGGGAGTTCAGCACGCCATCGTTGGCCTTGAATATTTCATCCAGGAACACGATGTCCGCCTCCGGTATTTTGCCGGAGGTTTGTACCAAGGGCTCATTCTGATGCAGCGCGGCCACAGCCTTTCGGTAGCTGAGCAGCTTATCCGTCGCCTTTTCCAGCATGGCAAAGGTGTCCGGCGTATCTTTCCTCGCACCGAGGCCATCCATCATACATTGAAGATCAAAGCGGAGGCTTTTATGCACGTCATCATCCTGCAGCACAGCATCCGGCACGCTGCCGGGTATCAGGCTGGACAGGTCGATGCGGCCAAAAAGCTGATCCTCATCGGTCTGCTTGGAGAGCAGCCGTTCAAACTGCCGCGCCCCGGTGATCCGCTGGCGGAACAGGTTGATGGACAGGCTCTTGGCCTGACCGGGCTTGCCGAGGATGAACAGGTTGTTTCGCGTCAGCAACGCAATGGCGATCAGCTCGACCAGTTCTTCACGCTCCGCCACCTGACTGTTGACGTCCTGCATCACGGCCAGCATTTTATCTCGCAGTGTCATACGCTCCACCCTCCTTACGCGGCCGCCAGTGCTTCATCCTGGCGGTACAGATCCGGTGCATCAAGGGAGATGAACTCCTTCCCGCAGAAGTCTGCGGGCGCGTTGGTAATGCCGTACAGCCTGCGGGGCGTTTTGCAGCTGAGCAGTTCATACTTGAGCTGTGCCAGAATGTGGATACGCAGCACGCCCTTGTCAGGGTCAAAAGTCTCTACTGCCCGAATGAGCCGCAGCGCCAGCTGCTGGTACACTTCCTCGTAGTCCAGACGGGCGGCGCGGATCAACGCGTGATTTTTTCGCATCACGCTGTCGATGCACCAGAGGTGTTCTTCCGCGATACGGTTCCTCTCAAGAATGGAGTAAGTATTTTTCATGGTCGTTTCCTTTCGTATCTTCGCTGATGGGTGCCCACAAGCGGCAGCAGCCATTGTTCCAGTCCTCCATCAGCATCGTATGTGTGTATTCTTTCGAGCTATAGACGGGGTTCTTGCAATGCTGCCGCCGTTTTGCTTCCGGGGCACTGCTTACATCCGTCGTATAAAACGCATAGGTGCAGGTATCACAGCTTTTCTTGATTTTGTTCAAATAACATCCTCCTTCGTGTCATTGTTTCTGCGGCACAGTTCAATAAGCTTCTGGCATTGGTGCATCTCAAAACCGCCGATATGCGCCTTCCGTTCGGGAAGGTGCATTTTCTTTGCCAGCCAGCGATACGCCTGTGTTCGGCTCATACCGCGCTCCGTCCAATATGCGTCGAAAACCTGATGTGTTTCGATGCGTTTGAGACGCAGCACCTCATTGGCCAGATCACCAAGAGGGCGAACCGTCCCCCTGTGACAACCTACTCTGGCATTGCAGTTCTGACATTGATACAGCTTTTCGCCCTTCAGACCCAGCCGCACGGCAGAATCGCCGTAGACGCTTTCTGCCGGCACAAGGCGGACAATACCGCCGCAGTATCGGCAAATATGGGGTATCTCCAACCGCACGCCCCCTTACGCAGCCTTTGCGGCTTTTTTGCGGGCTGGCTTTGCTTTCGACGCGGTCATGCGGAGCTGTGTCTGCATATAGAACGCATCCTCCGTGGAGAGCGTCAGCATTCCCGTCTGGGCGATACCCAGCGTAACGGTGCCGCGCAGTGCCCGCAGGCAGCGTTCCAGCCGATCCACCGCAAAACAGTAGTCACCGGCAGGTTGTCCCGTCAGAGGAATGACCGTCAATGCCGCGTTGGAGGAACCGACCTCACCGGTGCAGCGAAGGGTCAGCCGGTTCCCATCAAAGTGCAGGATCGTCCTGTTGTCCATACAGGCGGCCGTAGCCGTCTGCAATGTGCGGCGCAGCTCCTCGGAATCGCTCAGCACCGTAAATGTATTTTGTGTCCCCGCAATGAGACTGTCTGTGTCCACATAGCTGCCGTGCATGAGCCGTGCGGCAAACTGAAAACCCTCTTTCACAAAGACGAGCTGCCTGTCAGCCATGCCAACGGAAAATGTATCCTTTTCCTCGCAAAGCTGGGCCAGCTTTTCCAGGTTGGCAGCGGGGATAAGAAACGTCTGATCTCCGGTACATTGCTTATCTCCCTTTGCGGAAACAATGCAGACGCCATCGCTGCCAACGGCGCGCAGGCCATCAGAGGTCAGGCGGAGGTTTACGCAGCGCAGCAGGGGCATATTGCTGTTGTTCGGGTCTGTGGCAAATGCCGCACGGCGTACCATGGACGGGACACCGCTGAGCTTCACCATGCTTTCAGGAGCAGTGATGTTCATGCGTGGGAAACCTTTGCCGCTGGCTGTTGGTACCTGATAGTACGCATGGTCACTGGATAGTGCCAGCGTATCCTTGTCTCCCTTGCAGCACTCCACCGTATTCCCCGGAAGATTGGCGAGCATGGCGGAGAGTAGCTTGGCGTCAATGGCGAATGTGGTATCACCGCCCTCATAGGCCAGCAGCGGTACGTCCTGCCGCAGCGTTACCTCCATATTGGTGGCGGTCATGTGCAGGCAGCGCGTCCCTGTGTCGATCTCCAGCAGCGCACATTTCAGCACCTCTAACGGTGATGCGGACGGTGCCAACTGCGCGGTACGTTTGGCGGCAGTCAGAAACGCCGCCCTTTCAATGGTAAAATTCAAAAATATTCCTCCTTTACGCGGCAGTATCGAACATGCTGAGCTGGTCCTCCAGTTCGGTATGTTTCAGTTTCCTGCCGGTTCTCGATGCTTGCAGCAAGCCATCATAGAGCACCTGCCGCGCTGCGGTATCTGCGGCACGGACACTTTCGGGCTGCGGTACTTCGACCACCCTTTCCTCTTGAATAGTGACCGGCTCCGGAAGCTGCTTTACTGCGCGGTGCGGGTTGATAATGGCCATCTTCTTGAAGGTGGCGGCAATATCCTCCACATTGTCCTTAATGCCCAGCATCAGTTCCTTTGCCATCTGTGAGGTCATGTCCTGCACGTCACTCATGGCCGCCAGTCCTTCCTCGGAGAAAGTCCCCTCGATCAGTCCGGCCACAGCCAGCTTGGAGGCCATCAGCTTCATCGCCTTCGCCTGCATGGTGTCGGCGTAGTAGAGCATATAGACCTCGACTCTCGGCGCTGTCTGGTTAATACGCCATGACCGGCGCGACGCCTGCCGCAAGGTGAACAGGTTATAGCCCATGGAGTAGAAAATCAGCGTCGTAAATGCGTTCAGGTCAAGGCCGGTCTCCACACATTTGGGGTTGGTGATAATGACCTGTGTGCCTGCGGACAGCCTCTTACTAAGCCAATCCTCCCGCTTTTCCGGGACGATCTGTGTGCTCAGGATCTCCGTTCGGATACCTTCCTCACGCAGCAGTCCCAGCAGCTTTCGCTGGGTATCTGTCCGTGTCCAGCTGGTGTAGATCATTACCCTCTCGCCTGCGGCGATCTTGGCCCGCACGATCTCCAGCACCTTCTCCTCTTTCGGGAGGACGGTCTGGAAGTCTGCCATGTCCTCCGGCTTCACGATGGTGCAGCCGCTGATGGGGTGGATGATCTCCGGCTGGTCATAGGGTTGATCCGGATACACCGTCAGCAGATTGAGATAGGCGGACAAGATCTTATTGGCCGCCTTACGGTCATTTCTCAGGACTGACGTCAGTTCCCGTTCCACTTCTTTGTATGCCTCTTCGATTGGCTTCGGCATCGTCAGTGGTATGGGAATTTCCTCGTAATCAGGAAGATCCTTGCCCATATCGGACAGCGACAGGAATGCCGTACACTCCAGCAAGAAGCGGGAGAATACCAGCGGAGAAACACCGGGGAGCTGCCGTGAGCGTTTTTTGCTTTTGGCACTGCGGCGGTTGGAGTTATAGTCCGCGTCGGTGATCTCATAGGTGTTTTCCACCACGCCGTATTCCGCATCGAACCGGGAAGGTGCATCGTGTGGCTTTCCATCCTTCCGCATCAGTCCGGGGACGATACGGTACAGAAGATGAAAAATGCCGGAGCTGTAACCGTTGATCAGCGTTGCGGTCATGCCGATGAATTTCCGGCTGATGCCGTAAAGCTCCGCCATGGCATCGCCCTGGCCGCTGTCATTGTTGTACTCGTGCAGCTCATCACAGAGAAAGCTGCCGATCCGTCCACGGTACTTTTTCTTGAGGTAGGTACTCAGCGGAAAGCGGCGGTGCGCGCCCTTGATGCAATACGAGCGTTCCGGATGCTCCACGAGCTGCTGCAGCTGCTCCAGAATGTGTTCGTTTTTCGTGCGGTTGAGGTGCATGGCAGCCTGCGGCCGGAACACCCAGCCATACCCGCCGATTTTTATCCACGGCATTTGACGCCGGTCATTGACCGGCGCCCAAAGCGGTGTGCCGCAATGAGGACATAGGTGGTTCGCCAGATGCTCCTTCTGGAAGAAAAACTGATCTGAGGGTACCATGTATCTTGTGCCGTCGCCGCTGGTCTCCATCTCAATGAGCTCCAGACAGTCCGGGCAGACAAAGCCGCGCTTTCTGCGGCTCCATAACACGGCAGGATAACGCATATAACCGTCTCTGGCATGTTCTTTACTGAAAACGGCGTATACGTTTTTATCCCCGCACTGGTACAGGTCAAAGAGCCGATCCACGTCGGTGATACTTTTGACCACCATGCCATAGGTATCCGGCAGTGTTTCTGCGATCTCCCGCACCCATTTGCCTGTGACGTGAGAAGGGCACATGACAAGGTTGAAGGATTTGCCAGTCCCGCGGCCTTTGAGTGCGTTCAACGCTCCTGCCGCTGCTGCACTCAGCTTGGTCTTGCCGCTGCCGCATTCCGCCACAATGAGTGCCATTTTGTGTTGGCAAAGCTGCCGTTTGACAGCCTCCGCCACTGCAAGCTGGGCGTCATAGAGGGAATACCCGGCTTTTTCGTGGATATAATCGTTGACCTCCAGTATTTCTTCCGAAAGCGGCTCCGACGCCGGATCGAACTTGGGAACGAACTGGCTACGGATACGGTCCGCCACAGTAACGCCAAAGGTATTCAGATAGCTGGTCACGCTATTTACCTCCGCAAAGCCGTCTGCCGCATCTGGAATAGCACCAGGAATGGTGATACGTCCATCTTTGAGCCCCTGCTCCAGAATGTCCGTCACGTTTCGATCCTCCGGCAGCAGTGTCAACGACCATGCTTCCATACGCTCGGTAAAGGAGTGTACCTCCATCTGCCGCAGATCGCCGCTTGTAATGAGAGAATCCAGCACATAGTCCTGAAACTCAGGGATCAGCGGTGCGGCGGTTTTCCGGTCTACCTCAGCAAACAGACTCGCACGGTCTCCGGGCGGGCAAAAGATATAGCATTTGCGTGGGTTTTCAGGGGCGTCCTCATCGCAGTTGTCGGCAGTATTCTCCTCCGTCTGACTGTCGTCGTTGGCCATCAGGGTCGCAACGGCATATATCCCGTCATGGGACAGCATCCGTCGGTAGCCTTTGGGCCTGCAATCCAGATATAGGGTCGTATCGTCCTGTTTCAGTTCCACCGACGCGCCGCCGTATATGGCGTCCGATAGAGCCCGAACGACTTCGGGATAACCGCCGAAGCGAATGGCGCTGATCGTCTGCTGCGTACCGCTGTCGATGATAACGGTATCCGCGTAACCGGTCAGCCGGATCTGAAATTTGGGGTCACTGTAGCTGATTTCCATCAGCTTACTTCTTATGGGTGCCATTCATTTTGAAATCTCCTTTCTTCCGGACAATGAAAAAAGACCGTAACTGCCCCAAAAGGCAATTACGGTCTTCTTGATGTCCTATATTTTTACATACTTCAAGTCTTAGTCAGAACGAAGAAGGAAAACCTACCTCCTTTCTCGCCCGTGCCTGCTCTGCTCCGTCCTTTATGCTTTCACCTAAAGTACAGGTTTATTGTACCGCGGTGAAAGCAGAGCGTACAGGTGGAAATCCATCTCTCACAGCAAAGGCTTTGTTCTTTCAAATAATTACCACATAGCCCGTCATATTTCGGCATTCTTTGACATATACCTATAGATGAAGGGTTCGGAATGTCCGTATCCCATGTACCACACAAGGAGGAAAAGTATGTTCACAAGTTTTAATTTAAAGCTCAATCCTGCACGTGACTTTAGAGATTACTACGATGACGGGAACAAATATCTATCTGAAAAACAGCAGAAACTCCAAAACGAGTTGGAGCTATTAATCTGTTCAGATAGCAAAATAGATGGCACCGCCGTGCAAAATAATTGGTTCCCAGAAGTGAATGCATCCGTTTTTTTGTCTCACTCCCATATGGATGAAAATTTGGCGGTCGCCCTTGCTGGGTGGCTGCATAAAGAATGTGGAGTTGACGCATTTGTAGACTCGCATGTTTGGGGATATGCGAACGATCTTTTGCAAGAAATTGATAATCGCTATTGCAAGAATGAAGACGGACACACATATTCCTATGAGCGAAGAAACTGTTCCACAAGTCATGTTCACATGATGCTAAGCATTGCTATACAAAAAATGATTGATCATTGCGAATGCCTGTTTTTTATTAATACGCCCAATTCAATAGAAATTGCGAAAGATATAGGCGGTGGCCTCCTTAGCTCGCCTTGGATTTATTCAGAATTATCTCTGACAAAAGTTATTCGACACCGGCCTCTTTCTGACTATCGGCAACGGCGTAGTGATAGATTGCTTCACTACGCTATAAATGAGAAGACGGATGTCCCCATCACATACAAAATCGATTTGGAACATCTACCTGTTCTTTCCGTCGAAAACTTAACTTCTTGGCAAAAAGCGTTATCTGAAAGGCGTAACGATTATGCTTATCCTCTTGATGCGCTCTATGAACAGGTTGAAATCTTGCAAACGCGCATGTTTAATGAGTAATCACAGCGAATTATCCTGTACAAATAGCTTTTAGTTTCTGCAGGAGGCAGCAGGTACTGTAGCCTCTCAAGAGTGAAGTAAGACCTTATGTTGAACGTCAATGAATTGGAGAAAATTTAAGCCATGGAACACGATACAAAAAGAGCGCCAAATGAAACCCATCTTGGGTATATTCAGGCAACTATCACTCGCATGGGGCAAAATGCATTTCAGGCAAAAACATGGTGTATTACCATTATTACAGCACTTCTCATTTTCCTTTTGGAAAAAGCTTCTGATCATTCAAAATTTACAACCATCTATATCGCAATCGGAGTAGTTGCTTTGTTTTGTACGCTTGACACATATTATTTATACCTCGAACGCGGCTACCGTAAGCTCTACAAAATTGCAGCAGGCCTTGTACCTGAATTACCTGAATCAGAAAAACTCCCTGATTACGATATGCAGATTCCCAACATTGGACGCGGCATTAAGGAATATGGCAAGGCTTTTCTATCGGTATCTACAGGTTTGTTCTACGGTCTGATTATCGTTTTGCTACTCGTTCTGCGGCTATGTACTAATGTTGCAGAAATACCTTCTACATAATGACGGGAAAGGAATTGTTTACGGCATCTAAGGTTTTTGTGTCTTACAAGTATGCAGATAGTAATGTGGCGCACCTGTATTCACCGCTTTATTCCCCTTATACATATACCAGCACGACCGTTCGTTCCTATGTGGATGATTTTATGCGTAGGGCGCAAAGCGCTGGGTGTGTGGTCTACAAGGGCGAACGAGCCGATGAGGATTTGTCTTATCTTAAGGAAGATACAATTTGGCAAAAACTGAAAGACAGGATTTATGATAGCACTATTACGCTTGTCTTCATTTCTCCCAACATGAGAGAGCCATATCGAAAAGAATCTGATCAGTGGATTCCGTGGGAAATTGCCTTTTCCTTGCGAGAAACAACGAGGAGTGACAGGACAAGCCATTCAAATGCATTGATTTTTGTTGTGCTTCCGGACAGAAATGGGAGATATGACTATTTCTCTTCAATGCGCCATTTTGCCATTGTTGCTGGCAATATTCAGAACGGCTATGCTGAGGTTGTTTGCTGGGCTGACTTTGTGACAAACATTCAAGGATATATTGACAAAGCGCTTTGGCGGAAGAAGTGTACGCCTTCTTATGAGGTGGTAAAGTCGGTATAACGCTAGACACGTATCCCGTGGTTATAGCAGGCACAGCGGCATTACCTGCCCACATTCATCATATGTCTCCATAGTAGAAAGCTGACCTGATCGAGCATATTACGCTCGACTAGGCCAGCTTTTCTATCACGTTGCCTAAAGCGGTTCAGGGTAACATTTTAAGTGTTTACATATTTGGTATATGTGCGAGAGTCGGTTGCCCCCTCAGAGTCCTCAACAAACAGTGTCACAACAATTTTATATTCCGTTCCCGCTTTTCCCTGATATGTAATCGTATTCCCATGAGTTAATTTGTTTTCCGCACTCATACCGATATAGTACTGCGTATACAGTTTATCAAATTTCCATGTATTTCCATTCTTGACATAGAAATATATGCTTTTAGCGCCGATGGTGGACATGATTTTCTTTCCGGTAATAGAGAATGTAACATCCATTTCACCATCGGTTCCGGCACTTGCGGAACAGGAATGGGAAACAATCAGAGCACTGGCGCGTACTTCTGTGGCAACAGCCACTGTTGCCAATAACGTGGTAAGTACCAATGCGAGGACAAACGAAACTATACGTTTTGTTGCAGTTTTTGTCATCATATAGATATGTTACCTTTCATAGATTGAGTCTACAACAGCTATCAAACAGTCTTTCGGCAAATCGGTGTCTATAACACACTCCAGATTGCCGTTAAACCAAGTAATACAACTTGAGCCTACGTTTTCATAAAAATAGTGGGGAATTCCGTCTCTTATGTACTTAGCTACTTCGCCTTCGTCCTTTTCGAACTTCTCGTCATGCTGACTTGCAATCTGACGAATTTGCAGGATTAGGTAGCTCGTGTCGCTCTGGTATAAAGCACAGAAATTGTATTTAAAGATTTTGTAATTTCCGGCCCTAACCTTATGTAACTCGGCAAATGGTGGCAAAGCCTAGATTTTCAGGCGTTTCCGCTATTTGCCGTTTGGGAGAGTGTTTCGCATATCTCGGCGTATCTTGGAGTGACTTTGCAGTGAAACGTAGTACGGAAGTAGTAAACCTGGCCTTTCGCTTCCTTTTTACTACGCGGCCAGCCGCTCCATCTCTGCCCTTACGGAACAGGCATCAACATGGGTGTAATAGTCCAGCGTCATGGTGATGTTGGCATGGCCCATGATGTACTGTAAAGCCTTGGGGTTCATACCGGCGTTTGCCATACGGGTACAGAACGTGTGCCGGAAGGAGTGTGGGGTGATATTGGGCAATGGCTCCTTGTGCTGCTTGTTATACTTCTTCAAAAGGTTCCTTATCATATTGTTATAGTCCATGCCCACTTTCGGCGTTCCATCCCTTTTGAGGAACAGAAAGTTTGTGTACCCGTCTATCATAATGGTGGTTTTCTTTCCACGGTTCTTCACCACTCGCTTCAACGCTTGATAGACTGGCTCACTCATGGGAATTTCCCGGTAGCCGCTCTTGGTCTTAGGTGTTTCGATGTAGTAGCCGCTCTTAGGGTCCCGCAAAAGCTGGTGATCCACCCGGATCAGGCGATTCTTAAAGTCAAGGTTCGTGGTCAGCCCACAGAACTCAGAAATACGAAGCCCGGTTCCCAGCAGGATGATAAGCTCATCAACGTACTTCCGATATACTTTGTCATTTTGCACAAAGTCGATCAGACTCACCTCCTGTTCCGGTGTCAGCACGTTTTTTTCACCTCTGTTGTCCTCTAAGACTTTGTTTAGGGCAAAGCTGAAGGGGTTCTTGCGAACACAATCGTCCTCGATGGCGATAAAGAAAGCGGCCCGGAGGGAACGCTTGTAGTTGCTGATAGACTGGAAACTAAACCCCTTTTCCTTCATGCGGATAGCCCACTCTTTGGCATCGGATGGCTTCACCGCATCGATGCTTTTCCTGCCGAGAGGGTCATCCCGCAAGAGTCCCATCAGGTACTCCCGCTGTTTCTTGGTGGCCCGCTTCACATCCGCCCGCTGACTGTTCTGCTTGGCGTAGAGCTGGCAGACAGTCATTTTTTTGCCCACAGCGTCGATGCCGTCCGCAATATCCCGGTTGATCTCCGCTTCCTTCTCACGCAGAGAAATATCATCCCGCTTGCCCGTCGGGGTCTTGTCCGTTGCTACCAGCTTCCAGGCATAGACGAATTGGGGCTTGCCGGTGCTGTCCGTGTACTTATATGCGTATCTCCCGTCTTTTCGCTGACTCTCTCCAGTTCTCAAAATGCGGCCTTTGTTATCACGTCGTTTTTCCGCCATTGGTAAAACTCCTTTCCAAAACTGGAACGAGCCTTGATACGACTTGAATATAGTGTATCATATTTCTGGCTCAATACAAATCTGCGATTAGATCACATCCAGGGAGTCAATGACTTTTTCAAACTGCCTGCGTTTAATCTGGACGCGGTTGCCATTCATTATCAGCCAGCTGGCGTCTGAGTTTTCTTCCACCAGTTTTCGCAACTTCTTTTCCCCAATACGGAAATACTTGGCTGCCTCCTCAATGGTCAGCGTGTACTTCTCCCAAATAGGCACATCGGAATAGCTCATACGCCCGCCCCTCCTTTCGGTGTGACCACATACTCTATGCCAGGATACTGACCGCAGTAGACGCAAACCTTCTCTTCAGCCTGTCCCTGCGCGGCCTCCCGCAAAACAAAAGCGCCTGTGCCGCGAAAAGCGTCAGCACAAGCGTCGCATAAGCAGAGAGTTAGTTTCGGGGGGACGGGTTCGATCAGGCCGATACTGATTGCCAAAGCGTGGTTGATGCCCCGGATATGTTCCTCGTCCAGTCTGCCGATGTAGCCAGACAACCGCCGCTTGTCCACAGTACGAATTTGCTCCAACAAAACGAGGGACGGCTGTACCAGCCCATTCCCGGCGTCCAGGTAGTAGTGGGTGGGCAACTTGGCTTTGACGTTGGCCTTGCTGGTGACGGCGGCGATGATAACCGTGGGACTATGTTTGTTGCCCACGTTGTTCTGAATGATAACAACGGGCCGGGTGCCCTTCTGTTCCGAGCCGATTCCGTGGCCAAGGTCGGCGTAATATAGATCACCGCGTAAATATGTCTTGCTCATGGTATTTGACCTCCCTATAAAAATTAGACGGCCTGCGTCGCCTATGTAGGGGCCGGACAGCGTAACATATTAAGGTTGGCGGGGCATAAACGCTCCCGTTTTCATAAGCCTATCCCGCTGTCCGGCTTATATCAAAGCAAGCCTATTTGTCCGCGACACCCCGGCCCGCTGAGGGAAGTCATCAAACGGCTGGCGGCGACCAGCTCCACGGGAATTTCACCCCCGGCAGGTTCTCTGTCGGCTGCTCTCATTGCCTGCGACGGCTTTGCGTTGGAAAACGCTATCACGCTCGGACTGTGACTGAACAGGAGTATCATTGTCCCTATTGCCGGTCTTGGCCGTACCGGGAGCCACCCGGCATTTCATAACCGCTGATTCTCGCTCCATGCTGGACGGCAAACCGTGGACGAAATGATAGTGTGGCATCCCGTTGTTCTGTCCGACATATCCTGGCGCAACGATAAGAATGGCTTGCGGCAATAGGAATGTGTTTGATGAATGGGTATGAAATTTTCAAGGTCAAACCCATTCATCGCATAAACGAGGAACAGGTGAAGAGCTTTCCATTGCTCTTCACCTGTTTCCTCACTCAAACGCTAAATTGTAACCTCCCCGGACAGAAAATTTTTGAGTTTCTTCAATGCAGAAGAAATTGACTTCATCACAGCGGGGTGCTTACACCCCTCCATATCTGCAATTTGTTCGTATGTAAACTCCCCAAAATAGTACAGCACCAGACGGCGACGCTGTTTTTCAGGCAGTTGGGCGATTGCTCGGTGTAGCTTGTCCACCTCCATCTGCTGAGAAACGATTTCTTCCACGCTTTCCTGTGGTTTTGCGGCCCGTCTGCTCAGAGTGGCCTCTGTCATTTCGGATCGCTCATAGTGCCTGTCCACTTCGTTGAAAAAAGAAAGATCGTCCAGTTCAAACTCGTTGAACGCATCGAATAGGGTCTTGTCGATCTCCATCCAGCGTTTTACCTTGTTGCTGTCCGTAAATGCCAAAAAGTAGCGTGGGTGGGTAGTATTGATACCAGTGGTGTATATTTCATAAGGGTTTTCTTCATCCCTCCGGCGCTTGGGACGAGGGTCAATGTTTTTTGGATGACTGCCATCCATTGTTTTTTCCTCCATTCGTTCTGAATTTTTGAAAATTCAGAACGTGGAGGACTACGACAATGGGGTGGCGAGTTGCCGCAGCAGAAAAAAATAGCATCAAGGGAGTAATATCCCCTGACACTGATTTGAAAAAAAACCGCAGAATTGCCCCCAAACGAGAGCTTTCCTGCGGATTGAGACTGTTGGAAAGAGGTAAAAAAAATAGGGGAACGTTGATAAACGTAATTTCCCCACGGTCGTGTCAAGATTTTTTCGCACTTTAGTTTGCAAGCTCTGGCATGAATGGAGTCAGCCGGCAATGGAGGCATCCTCAATGGCGGCCTCCAGGTGCTTCATATTCA
>ERZ827522.263-NODE-263-length-77378-cov-9.126457_pt1 | contig 77378 bp, 78 predicted proteins | sample MGYA00519580_ERZ827522 | MGnify/ENA primary metagenome ERZ827522 (study PRJEB31778, sample SAMEA3449340) | human gut metagenome | biome: human gut; feature: human-associated habitat; material: faeces | place: United Kingdom | collected 2010/2012 ... | reverse complement strand
AACTGAAGTTCGTCCCCAGTCAGCACGATTTTCCGCCCCTCATACGCATAACGGTCCGCCAATACGCTACAAGCGCCTATCCCGGAAACCCAGGTAAAATTATCAATAAACACATATTTGCAGTTTTGATACAGATTTATGATATCACAAATCTCCTGTAGATTATCCTCTCTGTCGCATTCAAGTAACAGACACTTATCAAACTGATTAATTTCCAATATCGCCTGTAACATCATTGTTGTTTTACCGGTTCCGATTAACCCACCCACGCCGCAGACTCGCCCATCATTCTTCATTTTTAAGTAATCCATCAGCTTATACCAGCAGTGACGGTATTTAGTCGATATTCTATACAGTTTTTCTTGCAATGAATTTCCTGTGCTTATTTCCATTTTTTCTTCTCCTTGTTATAATAAGGATACATTATATTTGGGGAAAAGTCGATAACACAGAGAATGTATTTTACAAGGAGAAAAGCTTATGAATGATATCCATATGCAACAAATTTTTAAGCATTATATAGATAATTTTGAAATACTAAATGGTCCAAAGCATTATGAGTATTATAAATGGCAAATAGTGAAAAACTTTCGTCCAGCAATGGACATTGCGCTACAAAATGAAAATGATGATTTTCCCGTCAGGTTGCAGGAAGTAGAAAAAATAACAAAAATTTGCTAGAATTATTTAGGAGGTAATAATATGGAAAAAAAGAATAGTAAAGCTCAAGATAATTATACAGAAATTCTTACAAAAATATTTTATGTTTTAATAGCAATTGCTGTACTTGTAGCTGCTAATTTATTTGTGAATATTATCAAAAACGGTAGTACTACAAAAGCAGATGATACAGAAGAAGAATCTGATACAACAAGTGAGTATGATGTTAGTATGTTTACAGAAAAAACAACTACTGAAGCTGTAGAAAGTATTAAAAAAGGAGACACAGAAGTTGTTTATATTGGTAGATCAACTTGTGGATACTGTGTAAAATTTTTACCAATTTTACAACAAGCCCAAAAAGAATATGGGTATACAACAACTTACATTGATTTAACAAAAATGACTAGTGATGATCAAACAACATTATTAACTTTAGATAATGATGAAAAATATATTTCTGAAAACTTCGGCTATACACCAATGATTTTGATTTTTAGAGATGGAAAACTAGTAAAAGGTTGGGTTGGATATGCCGAATATAGCTCATTTGCATCTTTCCTAGAAGAAAATGGAATTACAAAATAAAAAAATTATGAAAATTCATAATTTTTTTTATTTTTTTCTAAAATTGTATTGCCAAACAAAAAAATATATTATATAATGTAAGAGTCATTAAGACGTGCCTAATTAGCTCAGTTGGTAGAGCACTCGGCTGTTAACCGATAGGTCGTAGGTTCGAGTCCTACATTAGGCGCCATTTTTTTTGGCCAGTTGGTGAAGCGGCTTAACACACTGCCCTTTCACGGCAGCATTCACGGGTCCGAATCCCGTACTGGTCACCATAGATGAAATTAACCTTCATAAGAAGGTTTTTTTTGTTGTAATATAACTATTTAGACAAAAAAATGTACTATTCAGGCATTCTAAATTTGCATTTAAAAAAAAACGTGTTATAATAACTGTCCACCAAGAAGGAGGGGAAAAATATATGCAAGAAGCTTATGAAGTGAAAGATCTTTTAATCGGTGAATTAGTTACAGTAATGAATGGTTGGATGGGAACACCTCATACTTCAGTAGAAGGTCCTTTTATCTTTTTTCAAAAAGAATCAGGAAAATATGCTGAAATATTTACAGAAGAGGAATATGGCATGAATGCTCCATCAAATTCAACCATTCAAGATCTTTATAAATTATCTTTAAATAATGAGGAAAATAAATTTGGTAAAACCTATGTTAGACCTACATTATATACTATTACTCAATATCTAACAGAAGAAGAAAGACAACAATTCACTAATGGACAAGTTAATTTTTCTATTAATAAAAAAAGAATTTTAGAAATTTACAACATAATAAGAGAACAACAATCTATTAAAAAAATGGAAAATGCTTCCCAAGAAAAAGAACTTGAGAAACAATATATACTTAATCATAAAAAAGGACAATAATTTGTCTTTTTTTAACCTTTAAATTTTCATTTATCTATCATAATAAATTCACAATTGAATTATATACTGAATATGTAAGAAAGAGAGGTGAATCAATAAGTTAAAAATTATAAATACACTGACAATTACAAACTCCTAAAATTAATATAGATATTAAAGGAAAATCTATTTTGATTTTCCTTTTCTTGTATTTTTGTAATAATGATGTTAAAATAATATCCACGAAGGTGATACTATGGATTTAGTAGATAAAATTTTTTCAATTTCTTCTAATATTTTTAAAATTTATCAGGAATTAATTGATTTAGAAAAAATAAATTTTAATACAAAAAAAATATATCAAGATAAACTGGAAATATTAAAACTATATAAACAATTAGAAGATCAAAATTATAAAAAATTATTTGAACAGTCCGATTTAAAAAGATTGATAAAGTTAAAGTGTCGATTAAATCTCGATAATATGTTAGAAATACAGTTGACAGACTTAGATTTTATTACTCATGATCAAATATTAAATCAAGAGGGAATTGACAATATTGTGAAAAGAAGAATTTTTAATACAATTTCTAATAAAATTGTAGAATTGTCTAATTCTGACGATGTTATTAATCAATTAAGAGATGAAGCGTTTAGTTTATGTGATTCCTGTGTAGACATAGGAGATAAAATAATATTAACAGCAGGTCGTGGAAATACCGTATATAGTATTTTTGAAAAAGCCATGGACAATATTTTACTAAAATATATTTATTTTATACAATTATATATCGTAACGGGGAATATTAACCAACTAGGTTTTTTAATTCAAAAGTATGATTTATTATTTTTAAATAAAAATTTAGAAAATAAAATGTTTGAAGAAAGATTTCAAATTAATTTGGATTTTATTGATAGAGTGAAAAATCAAGAAGATTTTAAAGCAAATCAAGAATTATATTATTTTTTTCTAAAAGAAAAAAGTATAGAAATATTTTTAGACGCTGTTTATCAGACTCTAGAAATGCAAGATCAAGACTTTGAAAGTAAAACAGCAATTATTAATTTGTTTCAATTAGAAAAATTAGAATCTATTATTAGGGCTTGTGCTTTAGAAGTAGATGAGCAAATAAAAGATGAGCAAATATATGAAATTCAAAATATTAAAAATTCAGGAAATGAGAAAATTAGAAAAAAATTAGTAAAAACTATAGAATATACAAAAAAAGATAGAATACAACTTTCATATCATTAATTCTATCTTTTTTTATTCTACTTCCAAACTTAAAAATTTAATTGCTAATTCGGTATCTTGACTTTTTTCAGTAAGTTTTTCGAAATCTAAACGTTCTTCAACATCACGCTTATAAAATAAATCTACATAATTTGATATAATTTCTTCGATATTGTCAAAATCATTAGTAAGCCATTCAATAATATCACTATAATGTTTTTTACCAATTCTGTTAGTGATATAATTAGCACATTGATCAGAGTAATCAGCACTTCCCTGCATCTTTCTAATTAAAATATTATAAGCGTGTTTTTCAATCATAGTTTTTAAAAATAAATTAATTAGATTTTTATTACCTATTGTATAAATATTATTTCTAATATTATTTTTACTTGTAAAAGAATGCATATCACCTTTTAAATAGTTATTTAAAAGTTCTTTAGCGTATAATTTTTCATCATTTACTGTAATATTTGGCATTTGTTTTTTTATTGTTGTAGAAATTCCATAGTCTAAGTAAAGCGCAATTCTATTTAATTTTTCTAATCCAGGAAAATTAATGTATTCAGCAATATCAAAATTAGGGTTATCAAAATGGTTCATACTCATCCCTCCACTAAAATTATAAGGGAGTAAACAGAATGAAGTCAATTTTAAATTTTAATAAATTAAAATGTTCGTCAAATTGTGTAAAGAATAACATTTATAGACATAAATAGATAAAAAACAAAAAGAAGTTATGTTATACTCAGATTGTAAGTGATAACTTACATATCTGGGAACAGACATGAAAGAATTGATTTCAAATAGAAATCAAAAAAGGGGAAAATGATAATTAATTATCATTTTTTTTGTAAAAAAAAAGAAACTGTCCCCCTGAGAACAGTTTCATAAAAGAATAAAAAGGGGTTGGCTAGTGTGATACTAGCGCCAATCCGGTATTACCGAACTGGTGCTTTCTATACTAACCGAAAAGAGTGTAAAAGTCAAGAAAAAGTTAAGATAATTTGGAAAAATTTTACTCAAATAAAAATATATTAATAAAATAGTTTGACAATCAAACAAATGTTTGCTAGTATTGTTTTAGAAGGTGATTACTATCAAATTAGAAGAATTGAAAGGAATTGGACCAAAAAGTATCAAAATTTTAAATAAGATGGGAATTTATGATATCAATGATTTAGTTAATTTTTATCCTTTTCGTTATAATGATATAAAAAGAAGTAATATAGAATTATTAGAAGATGGAGATAAGATTGTTATTGATGGTGTGATTGAAACAAATCCCTCCGTTTTTCATTTTAATCGTAAATTAGAAAAAATGAGTTTTAAATTAAATACAGGAAGTAATTTATATACTATTACTATTTTTAATAGGGGATATTTAAAAAATAAACTTCCTATTGGAACTTCAATTACTGTTATAGGTAAACTGGATAAAAAACATAACAGCATTGTAGCAAGTGAAATGAGATTTGGTAAAATTCTAAGAGAATATTTAGAACCTATTTACCATACTACCTATGGAATCAGCAATCATCAAATTACAACTTATATTCGAGAAGCTTTAAATAGTGATTTTAATATCAAAGATTATATTCCAGATGTGATTCAAGATAAATATCATTTTCCTTCTAAGATAAAGGCTATAAAAGATATTCATAATCCCAAAAATATAGAAGAATTTAAGCTTTCTTTGAATCGTATGAAGTATGAAGAGCTGTTCTTATTTATGTTAAAGATGAATTATTTAAAAAATAATAAAAGAAATAAAATAGGATTAAAAAGAAATGTTGATTTTAACGAAGTTCAAGACTTCATGAATTCACTTCCTTTTTCTTTAACGGAAGATCAATTATCCGCAGTTCATGATATTTACAACGATTTAGTAGATGAAAGAAGAATGAATCGATTACTACAAGGAGATGTAGGAAGTGGTAAAACTATTGTTGCTATTATTAGTATGTATATTAACTATTTAAGTGGTTATCAAAGTGCTTTAATGGCTCCTACTGAAATTTTAGCAATTCAACATTATGAAAATTTAAAAAATTTATTGAAAGATTATGATATTAAAATTGGACTTTTAACGGGTAAATTAAAAGCAAAAGAAAAAAGAGAATTATATCAAAAATTACAAGATGGAACAATTGATTTTATAGTAGGTACACATGCTTTATTTTCTGAAGAAGTTCTATATAAAAATTTAGGACTTGTGATTACAGATGAACAACACCGATTTGGTGTTAATCAAAGAAGTAATTTAAAAAATAAGGGTATTACACCAGATATTTTATATATGAGTGCTACTCCAATCCCAAGGACATATGCTTTAACACTTTATGGGGATATGGATATTTCTTCTATTAAAACTGTACCAAATGGTAAAAAGGAAATTATAACAACTTTGAAAAAAGAAAGTGAAATGAAAGATGTATTAACAAGTATTTATGGAGAGCTAAAGAAAGGACATCAAGCTTACATTATTGCTCCTTTAATAGAAGAGAGTGATAAGAGTGATTTAAAAAATGTATTTGAATTGGAAGAAAATATGAATAAAGCTTTTGGTAAACTATACAAAATTGGCGTTTTGCATGGTAAAATGATAAATTCAGAAAAAGAAGCTATTATGAATGATTTTAAGGAAAATAAAATTCAAATATTGATTAGTACAACTGTAATCGAAGTAGGAATTGATGTAGCCAATGCCACAATGATGGTTATTTTTGACAGTTTCCGTTTTGGACTTTCCGCTTTACATCAATTAAGGGGTAGAGTTGGTAGAAATAAACTTCAATCTTATTGTATTTTAATTAGTAATCGAGAAACAGAAAGACTAAATATTTTAACAAAAACAAATGATGGATTTAAGATTAGTGAAGAAGATTTTTTATTGCGTGGCAGTGGTGATTTGTTCGGATTAAAGCAGAGTGGTGATATGGTTTTTCAATTGGCTAATTTAAAAAATGATTACCGTATACTACTAAAAGCAAAAGAAGATAGTGAGACATATTTGAAAAATAATCAGTCTACAGAATTAATTGAATATATTGAGGAATTTATTGATTTAGGGTGATTTGACTTTTTAAAATAAACCATTTATAATGATAATAGCGTGATGGTATTCACGCACCTACACTCTTACGATAACAGTTGAGAGTGTAAGAAAACCCCCTGAAGGCTAGGATAATTCCTAGCCATTTTTTGTTTTAGCCTTTATTTACGGGGCTTTTTAAAAATTAATAACTAAAATCAGAACACGCTACCCATCAATTACCCATCATTACTGATGGTTTATATAAGTTTAATATGGTTTATTCTTCTGATTTTTGATTGTATTGTTGTTCCATATTATCGAAATAATTGGTTATCTTTTGATAATCTTTTTTTATTAAATGAGCATATGTTTCTAGTGTTTCTGTTGAATCAGCATGTCCTAAAAAGTTAGATACAGCTGTAATAGGAGTAGATGCGGATATTAATGCACTTGTACAACTATGTCTAAAATCATGAATTCTAATTCTTTTTAGACCAGCTTTATTTGCATATAAATCACGTCTACTATAAAACTGATGAGTTGTAATAGGTTGATCATCACCTAGAACAAACCAAGATAATTTAAATTTCTTAAATGCTTCATTACTTTTCTTAAGTTTTAATAAATCATTTAATAATACATCTGGAACAGGTATTGTTCTATTAGATGAATTTGTTTTAGGACTTGATATATACCATTCACTATCTTTATTATTAGTAGAAGGATTTAATACTTGTTGGCAAACAGTTAAAGTGTGATTATTAAAATCAATATGTTTCCATTGTAATCCTCTTGCTTCAGATCTTCTTAATCCACAATAGAATAATATTTGAAATAAACATCTATCTCTTAAATCATCTATTACAGATAAGAATTTATAAAATTCATCTGGATCATAGAAATCCATTTCTTTCTTAATAGCACCTGGTGTCTTAAAAGGTTCCATTCTGTTATAAAACTTTCTAAGATTAAAATCCCATTGTTTTTCTGCAAAGTTTATTACTTGCTTTATAAATTTTTGTATATCAGTTTTATATCTATCGCATAAATTAGTTTTATTCATTTGATTTCTCCATTTTTGATATAGATTCCAATCTAAATTAACTAATTCAACATTATCTAGTAAGCCCATATATACCATTCTATCTCTATAAGTCTTTAGAGTAGAATCTTTTATTTTATCTTTTTGATAGTCATAATATAGTGTATAAGCTTCTTTAAAAGTCATATGAGGATTTACTTCTAATTCCTTATATTTATTTAAATATTCTTCTTCTGCTTTAATAGCTTCCTTTTCAGTCATAAAAGCAGGGGATTGATATTGATGTCTTTTACCATCTAATCCATAACTATATTGTATGAATACCCAAGATCTTCCATCTTTTGTTATTTTATTTGCTTTAAGTTGTCTTACGGACATTTAATTATTACCTCCTTTATGTTCCGTAAAATATCGACATACGCCTATATTTTAACATTTATTTTATTTTTTTTATAATCGTTTATCATTTTTATCAAAAAAAAGATAACTATTTTGTTTATAGTTATCTTACTTAAATCTTGCTTAAATCTTGCTTAAATCTTGCTTAAATCTTGCTTAAATCTTGCTTAAATTTTACTTAAATTTTACTTAAAGTTCAAAGTCATCAGATTTATTATGTTCTTGCTCTCTACTATGAGTAGGGGCTTTATAATAAGGTATTTCTACATATTTAAATAATTCTCTTTCCTTATCAGTATCTTTAGCTACATCAAATACATCATGTTTTGTAAATGTTTCTTGATCATATACTTCTTTTACTGTATCTGCAGTTTTATCTTGTATTATAGAACTACCAATTTCTAATAAAGTTCTAAAGAATTCTTTTATAAATATTATTAATACATCTAGTGTATCTTTAATCAAATTACCATCACTTTTTAGTTCAGATAAATCTAATTTTAATTGCTCATTTAAAGTTTGTAGATTTTTAACTTTAGATTTTAAACTTGCTATAGTTGTCTTTTGTTCATCAATAGTATGTTTCTGTTCTTTATATGTTTTGCCAGATTTTAAATCTTTATTTTCTTGTTTTAAAACATCTATAGTATTTTGTTTAGATTCTATAGTTATATCTTTTTGTTTAAGTTCTTTATCTTTATTTAAATTAGATTTAGTAATTTCTTTTGAATAGTCAGATAAGTTATTAATATCTTTATCCTTATAACCCAGTATTTTACCTTTTTCTGGGTTTAGAAGGGGATTTGTATCAACATCTTGTATTTTATCGATATAAGATATTTCTACGTTATTAATAGCTTTATTTTTATCTAATTCAAGTGATAATAATCTATTTTGTTCTTTTAAATCTTGAAGTTGTTTTTCTGCTTTAGTTAGATGAAGTTTATTAGCTCCAATTTCACCTCTATCAAGATTAAATCCTTTTTCAGTTATAAATTTATTATAGTCGTCTTGAATTTGTGCATAGGATGTTTTGAATCCTTTACTTTTCCAAAATTGATCTGAATTTAGAAAATTACCATATTCAATTTCATATACATTTTTACCATTTTCATCTTTCTTTTGGATAGGAATCATTTTTTCAGATCCATCTTTTGTTATATAAGGTTTTAGTATTTGATGACCATCTTTATCGGTTTCAAATACTTTTCTTTTTAATTCATGAACTACTGGAGTAAAGTAGAATTGTAAATGAGGAGTATTTTCATCGAAGTGAATAGCAGAGTAGACTACATTTTCTTTTCCGACCAGCTCACTTAAAAATTCATTTGAACTTCTAAAATATTCCATAACTTTTTCAGGAATATCATCTTCATTCTTTATAACTACTTTCTGTATTGGTTCTCCTATATGTTTTCCTTCGGTATGAACTTCACCAGTATCTTCAAATTTCATACCTAATGATTTAAAAAATTCTTGACCACTTGTTACTACACATCCATTTAGTAGATTAATCTTTTTATTATTTTTATTAAATTCTACATTATTATTTTTAAGAGTTTTGTATGTTGAACTAGCTAAATCTGAACTACATAATGGAACAAACTCTACATTAAATTTAGTTCGTTCTTTATCATAGTTTCCTGTACCTTTTCTTTCAGTAAGTTCTTTACTTAAACCTCCGATGTCTGCTGATTTAATCTTATTGGATATTGTTAATACTTGATATCCGTCAAACATTTTTATAATCCTTTCATATAAATAATGACGTTATGACATTATATTTGTAGGTAGGATTAGAGAGAAAGGTCAATTTATGACCTATCTCACTAGGGCATAGCCCGATTGTGAGTCAAGGGACACCCTTAAAATCCCATTTCTTGTTTAATCGCAAAGACTTAAGATAGAACTTAAGCCTAAGCTAATAAACAAGTGATTATTTATCTTATAAATAAATAATCAGAAACTGATTCATTATCGCCACTTTCATTTCTTCGAAACAAAACGTGCCACATTACTCAGTTTCATTAAGTGAAGGTTCTTCAAATGTAGCATGATAAAATCTATTATCAGCAGTTCTACATTTTGTAATATGAACACCTTCACTTTCTAAGAGTTCGATACAATTATTTAATAATCTTCCGAACCTTTTAGGTGACATCGGTATGTTTGCTTTTAGTACTATATCGGTACAAGTGAAATCTATTTCTTTTTGACTAGCAACATACTTGATGAACGATGTCAATTCATATGATAGTTCATCTTCTTCTATAGAATTAATTTTCTTAAAATTAAGATTATCTGTTTTCTTTAATTGGATGTCTAATTCTGGAAAGTCTCTATTAATAGTTTGTAGTTTAACATACTTTTTACTTTCCTTATTTTCTATTAAGGTAATTCTTCCATCAACTGTAGCATCAAATGCAACACTTCCTAAAGTTTTACCTAATTTATTTAAATGATGTGTAACTAAAAACGTTACATTGTATTTATCACAATAAGTTCTTAATTTTGGAAATACTTGTTGAGATACATCTTGATAATTATTAATATCATATTGTACTCCAAAATCAATATCCTTTAACATGTCTAATATAATTAATTTACCATTGTATTCTTCTGCAAAGGTTTTGATATCTAATTCCATATCTCTTAATGATATATTTGTTTTGGTATCTCTATCGATTACAAATAAATTATCATTGTCTATCGATAATCCTTGGAATTCTAGACGTTCCCTTAATTGACCTTTATCAGACTCTGTGGTAATATATAAAACAGGTGAGGGATTTACTTTGTATCCTAAAAACGGAGTTCCGTTACAAACGGAGCAGGAAAGTTGCAGTGCCAACATAGACTTTCCTACCTTTGGATTAGATACTAATAGATACACACCTTTAGACTTCATTAGGTTGTTTACTATGATGTCTTTTTTTATGCTTGTATCTATTTGATTAATTGAACTAAGCAATACTAACATCTCCCTTCAAACTTTTGTCTCTTGATTCAAGATATTCAATATCTATATCAAGTAACTTAACAACTTCTTGCATTGGAACAGCATTCTTTGGAACATATCTTCCTTCGCTTTCTAATGCAGTTTTTATTTGATTTTTAATCTTAAGTGCCGAGTTTCTACCAACTCCTGCTAACTTCATAAGATCGTTTAGATTGCACCAATGTTGTGCTATTAATTGTAAAGTTTCATTTGCGGTCATATAACACCTCCTTATAATTCGTACATATTTTTAATTTTTTCATATTCTTTATCTATTTCTTCTTTAAATGAATCAATAGGTTGAACAGATATATGAAGACCAATATATGAATCTTTATTTTTCACTTCTTCTAATCCATTAAAATGTGCATAATCAAATTTTTCTAATTCTTTAGAACATTCTATTACTTCATTTCTAGTAGTAGGGTCTAATAATAATCTTCTTAATGATTTAGTTACGTCATAACAGATTAAACAATATAGTCCTTTAGCTCCTAAAGATAATTCAGTATTATGAAGAACATCTTTTCTAATTTGAGTAAAATATCTTTCATTCATTTTTACACCTCCTTTCTTAAATAGGGTAGTGTGCTCTGATTTTAGTTATTAATTATAACTTGGTATATTAGTCATACCATAACTCCAATTTGCCAGTGTTTGGTTATTTAACAGCCCTGCATTTTTTACTTAATGGCATATCGGCGATTTCCACTAAGACTAAATTTTCAAAGAACAATTCAGCGTCCGAACTATTGGATAGCTTAATAATAACACATGTCCGAGATTGCTGTCAATGCTTTTTTGTCCGAAAATATAGACAAATTAAATTTAAAGTGATAAAATGGATTTATAAAGGAATAATCAGGAAGAAAGTAGGGATGATATGAATTCAGAAAAACTACAAAATTTATTATTAAATGCTATAGAAAAAGAAGGTATTTCTCAAAGAGAACTTTCAAGATTAAGTGGAATAAGTAGAAGTACTTTAAATGATATAGTTAATGGAAAAATAAAAAAGATCAAATTAGATGATCTTTATCAAATAGCAAATATATTGAAATTAAATTTAGAAAATTTGTTAGAAGCATGCGGATTTAAGAGCGTAATAAATTCGTTAAATGTTGATAGATATGAAGGTATGTCTGATAGAGAATTAAAAGAATTATTGGATAAATATTCTGAATCTGAATTTGAATTGCTAGATTGGGATGCAAAAAAAAGAAAACAATGTTCTGAAGTTGGTAAAAAACTATTTGATATTCAAAATAGAATAGAAACTTCTGAAAAATTAAATAAGAATTATACAAAAAAAGAAATATCAGAAGATATTAAACAGGTAATTGAAGAACTTAAACCGATACAACAAAAATATGATTATTCAAAATTACCAAGAAATAAGTAGGAGGAATTAACATGATAAAAGGAAAACCATTTGTTAAATGGGCTGGAGGAAAAAGACAAATACTTGATAAGATAAAAGAATTTCTCCCTGAAAATTTTAATACATATTATGAACCATTTGTTGGTGGAGGTGCAGTTCTTTTTGAATTATCACCAAAGAATGCAGTTATAAATGATTATAATTCAGAATTAATAAATGTTTATAATGTGTTGTGTAATGAAGAAAAATTTAAACAATTATGTAGAGCATTAAATAGTCATGAAACTAATCATAGTGAAGAGTATTATTATGAGGTTAGAAATAAAGATAGAAATAAGGGATCATTTAATAGACTAGCAGATTATACTAGAGCTGCTAGAACAATTTATTTAAATAAAGCATGTTTTAACGGTTTATATAGAGTAAATAGTAAGAATGAATTTAATGTACCTTTTGGTAAAAAACTAAAAGTTAATACATATGAAGGCGATAATTTAATAACTGTTAGTAACTATTTAACAATGAATAATATAAAAATATTAAATGTTGATTTTGAGGAAGCAGTTAAGGATGCAAAAAAGGGAGACTTCATTTATTTTGACCCTCCTTATGATTCTGACACAAGTACATTTACAAGTTATACAGAAGATGGATTTGGTAAAGAAGAACAAAAAAGATTGGCTAAAGTTTACAAAGAACTATCTGATAGAGGATGTTATGTAATGCTTTCTAATCATAATACGACTTTAATTAATGAATTATATAAAGATTTTAATATTCATGTAATAGAAGCAAAAAGAAATATTAATGCTAACGGTAAAAAAAGAGGAAAAGTAGAAGAAGTAATTATTACAAATTATTAAGAGGGTGAGGTGAAAATTTTGTCTAAAAAGTATTGCTATGAATCAGATGATTTTAAATTAATACATGGAGATTCATTTAAAGAACTGAAAAAAATAGAAGAAAATTCTATAGACATGATTTTCGCTGATCCACCATATTTCCTTTCCGGAGATGGAATATCTTGTAGCGGCGGAAAAATGGTAAGTGTTAAAAAAGGCGATTGGGATGAAAAAATAAGTGTTGATGAAAAACATAAGTTTAATAGAAAATGGATTAAGTTATGTTATAAGGTTTTAAAAGACAACGGAACTATTTGGATAAGTGGAACAATGCATAATATATATTCAATCGGAATGGCATTAGAACAAGAAGGATTTAAAATCATAAATAATATCACATGGAAAAAATTAAATCCTCCACCTAATATAAGTTGCAGAGCTTTTGTTCATTCAACAGAAACAATTTTATGGGCTAAAAAAGATTTAAAAAAAGCTAAACATAAATTTAATTATTCTCTAATGCGTGAAATGAATGATAATAAACAAATGAAAGATGTTTGGGAATCATCTTTAACAAAACCAAGCGAAAAAAAATGTGGAAAACATCCTACGCAAAAGCCAATGAATATATTAGAAAAAATAATATTAGCTTCAACAGATGAAGGAGATATAATTTTAGATCCATTTAATGGAAGTGGAACAACTGGTATTGTGGCAAATAAATTAAAGAGAAATTATATTGGAATAGAAAAAGAAAAGGAATATATAGATATAACTATAAAAAGAAAGGAAGAATTAGAAAATGAAGTATAAAGAGATGGATATAGAAGAAATATCTTCAATATTTGTAGAAAATTTAGTAGAAACAAATAGAGGATTTGATTTTTATGTAAATTGGGATAATGCAGAGGATTATAAAAACTTAGAAATAGAATTAAATGCTATGAATGTTTTAATTAAGGCGCAAGATATAGAATCAAAGTTCTATGATTTAGCAAGAAAAATACCAACTTTTGTTGCAACATTCCCTTTATTATTTGCACTTTCTAAAACAGAAAGACAAGATGTATGGTCAGGTAAAAATGATTTATCAATTGTAAATGAACAATTAGATGGTGATGATAATTATCAATATTCATTTAAAATAGAAGATTTAAAAAAGGGTTTAACTGATGATGAAATTGCAAATTATTATTTGCTATTTGATAGAATTGGATTAAAACATTTATTTGAAAATTTATTAGAAAAAAGTGTAATAGATTATGTAATTGGTGTTTTAGTTGGATTAGATACTAATGGAAGAAAAAATCGTGGAGGAACAGCATTTGAAGATGCATGTGAACCTATAATAAGTGAAATGTGTAAGTATTATGGTGTAGATTTAATTTCTCAAAAACAATTTAAAGTTTTAAGAGACTATGGTTTTGCAATTTCAGAAGATGTCGCTAATAGAAAAGCAGATTTTATTTTAGTTAAAGGTAAAAAAGTATTAAATATTGAAGTAGATTATTTCTTTAGAGGTGGTTCAAAACCTGAAGAAATAATTGATAGTTATATAAATAGACAAAATGATTTAGCTAAACTAGGAATAGGTTTTGCATTATTAACTGATGGAATGTGTTGGGATAATAAAGATAAAAATCAATTACAAAAAGGATTTAGAAATTTAGATAATTTAATGAATTATCATTTGTCTAAAACAGGAATGCTTGAAGAAATAATAAGCGAATATTTTAAATAAAAGGAGGGGTTTCATGAACGATAATATAGTTGGAAAAATATATATATTAACTAATCCATCTTTTCCAGATTATGTTAAGATTGGATATTCTAAAAATGTAGAAGAAAGATTAAATAGATTAAATAATTCAGAAGCTGTTCCTTTTGCTTTTAGATTATATGCTACATATGATGTAGAAACTCAATCTGCTGATAAAGTGTTACACAAAATAATTGATAAATTAAATGCCGATTTGAGAAGCATAGATACAATAAATGATAAAGTAAGAGTTAGAGAGTTCTATTTAATATCTCCAGAAGATGCTTATGAATTATTAGAGGATATTGCTATTATTAGTGGTACTAAAGATAGACTTTATTTATATAAACCAACAAAAGAAGAAGTAATCGAAGAAGAAACTGCTGAAAAGAATAGAGAATTATCTAAAAATAGACATCATTTTAAAGAAATAAAATTTAAATCAAGTTTAACAAATAAAACATATTATTCAAAAACAAAAGATGATGGAACTTTAGGTATATATGAGGAAGAAACAAATATTGAAGTTCCTAATAATAGTAATCCATCTAAAAAACAAATATTATTACAAGCTGTAAAAGATTTAAATGGTGAAGTAGAAAGTAATATTACTTTATATCAATTACAGCATAGATTAGAAAAAATAGTAATAAAGGATTAATTTCATGAAAGTAAAAGATTTTATAGATTTTATTAAATTACCACCAAATATATTAGCAGCTGTGTCAGTTGTCTCAGGAATTATTTTATTTATTCCAGATAAATGGGCAAAAAAAATGTACATGTATGATTTTAGAAATGATTATGGTTTTATTGTTTCAATTGTTTTCTTAATAAGTTTTTCTATTTTACTGGTCTTATTAACAACTACAATATATAAAAAAATTGATAAAAAAATAAAGTATAGATTGTTAAAGAAGAAACAAATAAAGTATTTGTTAAATGCAGAAAAATCTAAAGTTAAACTTCTTAAAAAATTTATAAAAGCTGAAACACATACATTACAAATTAATCAAAACGATGGATTAACAGTCGAATTAGCACATTTCGGTTTTATTGCAATGGCAGGCAGTACACAGGCTGTTGATTTTGGATATAATAACGAAATGTATGTAATTTATTTTTTACAACCTTGGGTAATTAATCTTATAAATGAAAATGACGAATTAAAAAAAATATATATGTAGTACATATGAATATAATGTCATAATGTCACAATATTCAAAATTTATAAAGTGAGGCGTATGTCATATGCAAATAAAAAAAATTAAAATATTAAATTATAAAAAATTGCTAAATATTGATCTGAATTTAGAAAATGATATCACATTAATTGCAGGTCCAAATAATGCTGGAAAAACTTCAATTGTTGAGATTTTTAAATTTTTATTTACTGATAATAAAAATAAAATTGAATTATCAGAATTAAATACAAAATTGCTGAATGATTGGATTCAAACTTTTTATATCAATTATGAAACTGTTATAAAAGGAAATTTTAATGATGATGAATTACCTGTTCAATTAACTGATTTTTTCTTGAAATTTCCAATTAATGATATCAATATATTGCCAATTATAAATATAGAGGTTATATATGACAAAAAAAATGATAGATTGACAGATATAATTAGATATTCATATGAATTAGATGATTCAAATTCTATATATTTTAAGTATAAGTGTTGCCTGAATGAAGACAAATTCAAAAAGAATTTAATAGAAAATAATAAAAAAATATTATCTAGATATAAAAATGAAAATATAAATGAAACTCAGAAAATATTATCAATTAAAAGAATCATCAAAAAAATATTTCAATCATCAATTGATGAAACATATTATTATACTAATTCTGATTATTCTGATGAAAATCTTATTAAAACAAGTGAATTTAAATCATTATTTAATGTGAAAATTGTTAATGCGTTAAGAAAATTAGATGATGAAAAGAATGATTCTAATTATTCACTAAGTAAATCAATGATTAGTATTGCATCTAAAAAAGATGAGTTTTCTACTAAATTAGATAATATATCTGACTCTTTATATCAAAAGTTGGAAGAAAATAATATTGAGGATTTTATTTTAAAAGAGAGTATGTCAAATTTTAACTCAGAATTACGTAACACATCAGGTAGTGAATATTTTGCTAAAATTGGTTTGTTAATTAATCCTGAATTAGACGATCTTAATAATTTACTAAAAGAAACAACTACAGCACAATATGATGTAAATGCTTATAATTTAGAAGAATATTCACAAGGACTTGGATATAGTAATATGGTATATATGCATATGATCCAACAAAGTTTTGAGAATAGCGTTGAACAATCTAAAATAAATATTATGATTATCGAAGAACCTGAATCTCATATGCATCCGCAAATGCAATCTTCTTTTTTTAAAAAAATATTATCATATTATGGTAAAAATGAGTCTCAGTGTATAATATCTACGCATTCTACTGAAATTGTGAACAATATAGAAGATATAAGAAAGATTAGAGTTATAAGAAATACCGAAAATGCATTTGAATCAAAAATGTATGATTTAAAAATATTTTTTGATAGAATATTTGAAAAAAAATATGATGAAACAATAACAAAGATAGATTTTTATAATTTCTTTTTTACAGTTGGTTTTCCAAATTTAATTTTTTCTAATAAGGCGATACTATTTGAAGGTGATTCTGAAAGAATTCTTTTAAAAAACATTATAAAAAAAGAGTATAAAGAATTGTATAGTGATTATATATCCTATGTTCAAGTTGGTGGTGCATACGCAAAAAATTACTTTGATTTACTAAAGTATTTAAATATAAAAACCTTAGTGTTAACTGATATAGATTATGGTACTGATGATATAAGCAAAGATGATATTTTAAATTCTAGTTCCACTAATGCAACAATTAATTATGGGCATAAGGCTTTATCAAATTTTTTAACAGATCCGGATTCACAAATTGAATCCCTTGAAGGAAATATTTCCGAAAGTACTATAAAAGACATTTATAAAAGTTTTAATAACAATGATAATAATGCTCTAATAGGAATTTTTACGCAGACTAGTGATGATTGTTATTCAAGAACGTTAGAAGAAGCTATGCTAACTAAATATTTGAATATGATGATTTGGGATACAAAAACAAAAGAAGAGTGGCTTGAATTTCGCAAAAATAGTAATCTTAAATTTTCTATTCCTAGAAAAAAGAATGATATAAGTATAAGAGATATAATAATAAGTAGTTCAAACAATAAGGTTGATTTTATGTATTCTGTTATTTTAACATCTAAACAGTCTGATATGTTACCTAATTATATTAAAAAAGGATTGGCATGGTTAGATGGAAAAGAATAATTGCTATTTAATAAACGCACCAGCTGGTTCTGGGAAAACTACTTATATTCATAATAAGATAATGCAAATAAATATAAAGCAACCAAACGCTAGAGTATTATGTATAACCTATACTAATAGAGCCACAGAAGAATTAAAGAGTAAATTTGAATATTATAATAGTGATAAAATAGAGGTATACACTATACATGCGTTTTTAAAATCTTTTATGGATGATTATTTTAAAAATAAAAAGGTAATTAATGCTTATTTTGAAGAATATGATAATAAAATTAAAGAAATTATTGAAAATGTTGATGATGAGAATAATTTAAAGAAAATAAATAGATACAAAGAAAAATTTGGAGAAGAAATAAACTATGAAATAATTAGAAAAAATATTTCAAAAATTTATTACAATGAAACAAATTTTAACAGTTATTTATATGGTGGTTTATCACATGATGATTTAATTAAATTTTCATATAATATATCAAATAGATATGAACAAATTTTATTCAAATTATCCAATATGTATGATTATGTGTTTATTGATGAATATCAAGATACTCCTGTTTACATATTAGAAATGTTTTATAATTGCTTAAAGTATTCAAATATGAATCTTTACTTATTTGGTGATAAAATGCAACAAATATATGACAATTATAATTGTGATTTTGATATTGTCTTAAAAGAATTTGATAAAAGTATTAGTCTAAATAATAATTATAGATCATCAAAAAAGATCGTAGATATATTGAATAAAGTATACAATGATAATGACTATATTCAACTGTCTGAAAATAAAATAGAATCAAATGCAGTATGTATAATTACAGATAATTTTGAATCAACGCTAGAAAGATATAATGATTTTTATAAATTGTTTCTATTAAACAAAGAAAAATATACTCAAATTGGTGCATCTAATTTATATTCTTCTATTATGAATATTGAGAATTATTCACATAATGGTAAATATAATGTATCAGATGCATTAAATGATAATATTGATGATAATAAAGATATGCTATTTAAAATGCTCTATATTATAAATTATATGATAGAAATGTATTTGAAAAAAAATTTTGGAGAGATAGTTAGAATAGTAGAAAAATACAATAAAATATTTAATGTTTCTAAGATTAGTATTAGAGATTTTGATTCAATCAAAGATTTAAAAAAGTTTTTAAAATTTATTCACGAAGAATATAATAATGATGATAATAATATACTGGATTTCTTACTAAAGATTGATTTTATAAATGAAGAATATCTTGAAAATATTACATCAAATTTAGAGTATGAAGCTGTTCTAAATGTAAAAATAAAAGAATTTGTAAACTATGTTAAATATACCAAAAAGACTGATTGTTCAACACAACATGGTGTTAAAGGTGAAGGACATGATAATGTTATATTTGTTTCTGAATCATCATCTAATCCAAATGTTAATATATATGAATTTTATAAAGTATTTAGTAAATATGACATAAGTACAAAAGACTTAGAAAATTTTAATTTGTTATATACTAAATATATAACTGAGATTGAAGCTTTAACTAATACAAGTATGAGTAAATTAAATAAAGAAATTTATGAAATGTATTTAGATAGAATTAATGAAATTGTTTCAAAAATGTATAATGAAATTAAAAACTATGAACTATTTGATTTAATTAAAGAAAAATATGAAAATTATATTAGCAAGCAAAAGGTTACTGCTTTGAAAGATTTTCTAAAAAAAGGATATTATCAAAGTATATTATCTGCTTATAAGATTTTTTATGTTGGATGTTCACGTGCAAGAAAAAATTTGATAATATTAGTTAGTAAGTCAAAAACTAATGATTATCAGTTAGAACTAATAGAAAAATTTAAAAAAATAGGTTTTGATGTAGAATTACAATAAAAAAACTGATGAGTATTTCTACTCATCAGCCACCCATCAAATTAAATTAAATTTATCATTTTTTAGTTAAATTGTATTAAACTTAAAATGAATTATATGTCGATATTACGGGGCTTTTCAACAAGCCTCTTTTTTCATAGAATTGCCCCCTGAAGAGAGCGAAAGCTCTCATTTTTGTTTATATTAAATGCTTTTATAACTATTAAGTAATTTTATACCCTCATTTAGGTACTCAAATTAAAAAAAAGAATTTTCCTGAATTTTATATTTTTTTGAAATTTTTATAAAGAAATTTTTTACAAAAAGTGTTGAAAAAATATAAAAAAAATGATAAAATTGTTCCACTAGAAAAAATTCTTGTAAGACATAATAAAAATGTTTTAAAATCAAAAATTAAAAAGACAATTAGTGGCATTCCAATTAATTATCTATATTAATTTTTTGGATATAATTTCCCATATAATTTTTAATCTTTTTTAATAAAAAATGTGAGGTAAATATGAAAAAAACAGATAAATTTAAAATTATGTCAATTGCACTAATGCTTTTATTATTAGTTCAATTAATGTTACCAATAAAATCTTATGCAATAGATGTTCCAACAAAAAATTATTATTATATTTCTGATATGGACTATATAACTGAAAATAAGTGGTCTTATGTAGGTTGGGGAGAAATAAAAAAAGACAAGAACATCGAAGGAAATAAAATAAGTTTATTAGTTGATGGAGAAAAGGTATTTTTTAATAAAGGAATGGGAGTTCACGCAACTAGTCAACTTACATACGATATATCAACATATTCAAACAAATATACAAGATTTGTTGCAAAACTTGGTGTTGATAGTTCAAAAAATGGCCTTGGTGATGTTTGGTTCAAAATATCAGTATCTAATGATGGGAAAGATTGGAAAGAAATATATAAATCTGATCCTGTGACATCTCAAAGTAATGCACTTGAGATAGATTTAAATATCAAAGACTATAAATATTTAAGACTATATGCTGATCAAAACGGCTCAAATGCTGTAGACCATGCTGTTTATGCAGATGCTAGATTAGTCGAAGAAAATTACAATATTAAAACAGAACTATTTAATGAAATAGAACCGATTTCATATTATGATAATATTTTAAATAAAAATAGTGTAGAAGAAAATTATAAAGATAATCTTGAGTTAGTTTTCAAAAGAGAGTTAGTTAATCGATTAGGTTATTGGAACATACAAACTGCGGTGAAAGATGATTCAACTAAAACAATGAAAGAAACCTTAACTTGGCTACTAAATGATATGCAAAATTTACAATTGTTTATAGAATCTGGAAATATCAATAATTCTGAAAAATTTTTAATTGCCTTAAATAATCTATATACAAATAATAAAAAAATCATTGGCGATGATAAAGATGGATTAATTTATAAAAAAATGTTAATAGCTTTAGCATTTGCTTATAGTTCTGATCTCCCAGCAACACCACTAACATTTAATTCTCCTATGGCAAGCTATGATATAAACAAAAGATTTGATCTTGTAAAAAATCTTTATGATAATAATTTAATTTTATATAAAGAAGATTTTAAAAATTATGAAATGGAATTATTAAGATTTATAATGAATAATTCTATTGCAAATGATGAATTAAATTGGTTGAGAGAATATGCAGAATATAAGTATGCAGACTTAAATAAACGTTTAAATCCTTATAATTATATGAATTATATTCATCCAAACTATAATCAAGATAGATTATATTCTAAAGAAAACGAAAAACAATTTAATGAAAAATATTTATTAGATAAATATAATATAAAATATGGCTTAAACGATGATGAAACAAAAACTCCAAAAACATGGATGGTAATGGAAGCTGGGGGTATATGTTGGAATATATCAAGATTAGGTCAAAACTTAGCAAAAACACATGGAATTCCATCTGTTGGAGTATATCAACCAGCTCATGAAGCATATTTAAATTATTCGTTAAATTCTGATAAAAAAGGAATTTGGTTATTAGGAAATAATATCTTCGGATGGGGGAAAAGTTCGACATCATGGTATGGTGGTAATGTTGTACGTTTATTATTTAATTGGAATAATAAATCATTTACTGTTAAAACAGCTAATGATTCAAAAGCAGGAAATAGTGCTGGATACCAATTACTTGGACAAGCAGCATTAAATGAATATGATAAATATTTAGAATCTTACTTTTATTATTTGATTGCTAATTCATATTCTGATTTAAATAAAAAAGAAGAAATTTATAATAAATCGTTATCTATTTTAGATATAAACTTAGATGATTACGATAAATTAATTACAATTTATAAAGAAATTGGTAATAAAACTAGCACAGATTGGAAAAATCTTGCAAAAAAAATAATAGATGCTTACACTTATTATCCAATGGCAATGGTAGATTTATTAAAATTGATAGAACCAAACTTAGATAATACTGATGTAATTGAAATTGACATGTTAAAAACAGAAAGTCTAAAGATAGCTGCAGATGCTAAAAAAACAGCAACAAATAAAGATACAATACAACCTGATGCAACAGCTGAAATAGCAGAAGTTCTACTAGGAACAAGTAAAGTAGATCTTGCATCATTCTCATTTGATGGTGAAAATGCTAATAAAATTGTAATGAATTCAAAATATGATAATTATGATTTCCAAGTACAATACTCTTTAGATGGTGGAAATACATGGATAGCAACTTTAAATCATGTTATAACATTAACAAAAAAGCAAGTTAAAAGTATTAATTCAAAAGATGACATAAAGGTAAAAATTAGTGGATCAAGTCAAATATTTACTATAGATATTACAAATGGAGAAACAGTAGATGATCTAACATTAAATATGAATGATGATGAAAATATTTTTATTGGTAAAACGGATTATTTAGAATATAGTTCAAATGATGGTATTTCGTGGAATGATTATAACAATCAAAGATTTGAAACAAAAGAAAAAATTAAAGTAAGATATAAATCTCATGGTACAACTTTAAATGGAGAAATCAGAGAATATCATTTTACTAAAAATGATGATAAGACATTAGAATACGTTTATGTAGAAAATATTAATTATATTCAATCTGGTTCATTCCAAGGTGGATTTGCTCCTGAAAACATGATTGATGGAAGTCCATTCACTTCATGGCATACTAAATGGGGTGAAGTAGCACAAGATAAAACATATGTGATAAGCTTTAATAAAGCTAAATACCTATCACAAATATCATATGATCCGGCTGGATTAAATGGTAGAATTAAAACAGCAAAAATCTATACAAGTTTAGATGGTGTCGAATGGAATTTAGTTAAAAATTCAAATGTTTTAGCAAATGATACAAATAGGAAATATATCAAATTAGATGAGTCTGTTGCAGCAAGATTTGTTAAAATAGAAGCCACAGAAACATATGGAAATCATGAAGGACCAAATAAGTATGTAAGTGGAACAAGATTTAATTACTATGAAGATACAACAAAAGAATTTAAAGAACCTGAAATTGAATATTCAATAAATTCAATAACAAACAAAGATGTAGAAGCTAAAATAAAACTTACCTATGGTTGTACATCTATTGGAAAAAACAGCCATACATTTACAGAAAATGGTATGTACACATTTAAATATAAAGATGTAAATGGTGAAGAAAAAGAATTAATAGCAAAAGTAACATGGATAGATAAAATAATACCAACAGCTACTGTAGAATATGATGTTACAGGTGAAACTCAATTTCAAGTAAAAGCAACATTAAAAAATATATCTAAGAAAAATGTTACAATAATTGATGGTTCAGATGGAACATACACATTTACTAAAAATGGAGAATATACATTCAAAATTAGAGATAATGCTGGAAATATTGGTGAAATAGTAGCAAAAGTAACATGGATTGAAGAAAAACAAGAAATAGAAGAAATAATAAAAGGAGATATAAATGGAGATGGCGTTTTTGATATCGTAGATTTAACAATATTAAATAAACATCTAACCGAAATTCAAAGAATTATCGATTCTAAATGGTTAATTGCTGCTGATTTAAATAAAGACGGAAAAATAGATATTGTGGATTTATCAATTTTAAATAAGAAAATTAACAAATAAGTTATCTTAACTTAAGAAAGGAAAAATATGTGCAAAAATATATTAATAAGTATTATTGTGGGGTTAATATTTTATTCAATAAATGTAAAAGCATTAAGTAATATAGATACAACATTAAATTCAAGTGTAAATGACAAAAATGTAATAGTTACTTTGAATGTAAAAAAAGCAAATGAAGGTATTGATGCTTTAACAGGGAAAATAGAATATGATACATCTAAATTAGAATTTGTAGAAGTAAAAAGTGCAAATAATAAATTAAAAGAACCCTTATATAATGAAAATAACGGTAAATTCACAATATTAATAAAATCTGATTCTGTAATAACACCATCTGATATAGTGACATTTAAATTTAAAATCAAAAATAATATTAAAGGAAGTACAGAGATTAAAATAAAACAAATAACTGCAGCCACATCAAGTGATAAAAAAATAAACTTAAATGATAACTCAACTATAATTAATATTAGTAATACTATCGTAGGTAATAATGATAGCAAAAATAATAAAACTGATGGAAAAATAGATAATGATGGCGAAAATGACAATACTAGTAATAAAATAGATAAACCTAATAATGAAGATAAAGTTAAAACTGATAAAGAAAATTCAGATAATAAGCAAACTAATGATAAGATAGATAATAAAAAAGAACCCTCTGAATTATTGGAAGATTCAAAAAAAGAATATAACAAATGTATATATGTTATAGTTGCAATTTCTATTATATTAATAATTATTATATGTAAAGTAAAAAAACATAATAATAATTAAATGTTAAGTAATCTATAAATTAGATTAATTCGGGTCTCTAAATTTTGGCGGGGTTTGTCAAAATAAGACTCTATAATTTAGCGGGGAGTATTAACTCCCCACTTTATTTATAGTTGAAAAAAGGTGTCTAAAATCTAGCGGGGTCTTAGATACCTTTTATTGTGCGAAAACAATTCTTTTTTTGGTTATTTATTTTTTTTATACTTTCCTCTTTTTTTGCCTTCTACTTTATGTGAGTTTTTTTCATTTGTCATTAATGGTAGTGAATTTTTATTGATGCAAAACATGATCCTGTTTCTTAATCTTTCAAAATTTTTATATTTTAATGATGTTTTCATAAGTACTTTTATTCTTCCGTTGATAGATTCAATAGGACCATTTGATATTCTTCTTTCATCTATGTAGATAAATGAGTTTAATATTTCTGTTTTCCAATTTTCAAGAAAACTTATGACATCTTTGAATTCGTTGATACGCATTTGTTTAAGTTCATTATATAATTCATCATATCTTATAGAAGCAGTATCAAATGTATAATCCTCATTGAAGTCTAAATAATTTTCTTTCCAAAGATAAGCTTTTTTTAGTAAAGGATCTATATCAAGTATCAATGACAATATTTGAGGTTTGTTGATCATATATCCAATTTTCTTATTAAATTTAGGTAAGTTATCTTCAATATCACCTTTTCTCATCATAAGAAGATAATATTCAACACTATCTTTATCATACTTATACATGATATGTATTCTTAAATTTTTAAGAGCATCATTGATGTTTTTAACGACATGAAAAGAATCAACCATGACAACGATATTTTTAAAATGATGATAAGCAAAATCTCTATAAGTTGTATTCATATCAATACTGACATATTGAACATTTTCAAAGTCCTTTTTATCAATATATTGCATATATGAATAAAGGTCATATTTCTTTCTGCTTGGATAAATGTCAATGATTTGAGCGGATTCCCAATCGATGAAAATACAAGCAAATTTATTTTTGAAAGTACCCAAATAAAATTCATCAATAGATAAAACTCTAGGAAGATGAGCAGGTTTCATATCAACATATTGATCGAAGATATTGATAACAGTGGAAGGAGATATATGATTTTTTTCAGCAATCGAAGAGAAAGTATAATTAAGCCTTTTACAATCTTTGAGGACAACGAGAATGGTAGCATTAGAAATTCTTTGTTTACGAGAAGAAAAAGGGTTAGATTCAACAAATGTTTTACCACAATCAATACATTTAAATCTTCTGCATCTGTAATAAATGACAGATTTATTCATATTAAAGAGAGAATGAGATATTTTTCTAAGTTTATAATCTTTGACATGAGAATGAAGACTACCGCATATAGGACAGACTTCAATTTTTTGAGTAAGAGTAATAGAAATAATGATCAAATCATTTTCTCTAGTAATAGATAGATTTTGAACATCAGTAGGTTGTAAACCAAATAAGTTTATAGTATCATAATCCATGAGTTAAGCACTCTCCTTTCATAGTTAAGATTGTTTTCGCAAACAAATGATAACATATGAAAGGACTCTTTTTTTAGCGGGGAGGAAGTGACATGAATATACACCCCACAAATTTTAGAGTAAAAAAAAGACACTCCCCGCTAAATTGAGGAGTAAGGGGTATACCCCGTTAAAATTTAAATATCTATTAATTCTATTTTATAGGTTTTTAAATGTCTGAAATATTCATTTTTGATTAGGTTTATCAGCCTTAAAATTTCTTTTGGTATATTAGATTGAACATTTTCTTCAATACTTTTATAATTATTTGTAGTCCTTTAACTTCTAACTTTATAAATGATAGTTACCTAAATTCTAAATTAGGAAGTAGTCAATTAGTTCAAGAAATGGATCTTTATCAAAATGATTTTTTAAAGCATTTGAAAAAGAAAAACAAGGTTCTAAAAAATATAGAATCTTTTTTATTATTTTTTTCTTGACAGAGATACCCTCTACCCCCTATAATGACTACAGGTGATATCAATGAAAAAAGTTTGTGAAAATTGTACTCGTTCGAAACATCGAACAGAAGAAGAAAAAAAAGACTTAACAAGACGATTAAAAATTATTGCAGGACAAGTAAACGGATTACAACAGATGATTGAAGATGATCGCTACTGTGATGATGTATTATTACAAATTGCTTCTACGACAAATGCTTTAAAAAGCTTAGGAAATGAAATATTAAAGAGTCACATGAAATCTTGTATGGTAGAAGATATTCATAAAGGAAATCTAGAAGTAATTGATGATATTATTAATTTGTTTGGAAAAATAAAATGAAAAAGATTTACTTAAAAATAGAAGGAATGAGTTGTAGTGCTTGTTCTACAGGACTAGAAAAATATTTAAATCACCAAGAAAAAATAATTAGTGCTTCCGTCAATTTAGTTTTATCCCAAGCTTTAATTGAATATGAGGATTCTTTAACGATACAAGATATCAATCAAATGATTAAAAAAGCAGGATTTAAAAGCTTAGGAATTTATAATCAAAAGATAGAAAAAAAACAAGATCATAAAATAGTATTAATACTTTTTGCTTTTCTTTCTTTATTAGTTTTATATATTTCAATGTCTCATATGGTTCATTTTCCTGTAATTCCATTCTTGCATATGCAAAAACATCCTATTCATTATTCTGTTTGCTTATTTTTACTAACCATTCCATATTTAATTTATGGATTCGATATTTTTAAAAATGGATATAAAAATATTATTCATAAAACTCCTAATATGGATACTCTTGTATCGATTGGTGTAACATCTAGTTTTTTCTATAGTGTATTTATTCTCATTATGATTTTAAAAGGAAATCATGAATATGTAGAAAACTTATACTTTGAATCTGCTTGCATTATTATATTTTTTATTAAACTTGGCAGATATATTGACTCCAAAAGCAAAGAAAAAACAAAAGAAGCAATTCAAGAGTTGGTAACAATTACTCCAGATAAAGCAATTTTAAAGACAGAACAAGGAGAAAAAGAAGTCACCATAGATGAAATCAAAAAGGGAGATATTCTAATTTGTAAAACAGGTATGAAAATTGCTGTTGATGGAATCATTACAAAAGGAAATGCTCATTTAGATGAATCTTTTATCACAGGAGAATCCACTCCTATTAAAAGAAAAGAAGAAGATCAAGTAGTAGCAGGAAGCTATAACCTAGATGGTTTTATTGAATATAAAGCACTTAAAATAGGAAAAGATTCTACCATATCAGAAATTGTAAAATTAGTCGTAGAAGCAACTAATACAAAAGCACCAATTTCTAAAATAGCTGATCAAGTTAGTGGTGTTTTTGTACCAGGTATTATGCTTATTGCTATATTTACTTTTTTCATTTATCTATTACTTGGATTTTCAATTTCTACTAGTCTTATTCACTTTGTAACAGTGCTAGTAGTAGCTTGTCCTTGTGCCTTAGGTTTAGCAACTCCTCTAGCAATTGTCATTAGTGAAGGAATGTGTGCAAAAAATGGTATACTAGTAAAAACGAGTGAAGTATTAGAAAATGCTCATAAAGTTGATACTATCGTATTTGATAAGACAGGAACTTTAACATATGGAACTTTAAAGATTAGTCAAATTTATAATAATAGCTCCTATGATGAAAACACACTTTTACAAATTGTTTCTAGCTTAGAAAGTAAATCTACTCATCCAATTGCAAAGGCATTTAAAACTAGTTCATTATTAGAAGTAACAAATTATAAAACTTTAGAAGGCATAGGAATCTCTGGAGATGTCAAAAATAACCATTATAAATTAGGAAATTATAAGATACTAAATAATTTACAAAATCCATATTTAGAACAAGAAAAAAAATTAAAAACTACTGGAAATAGTATTGTTTATGTAATTGAAAATGAAACAGTAATTGCTTTAATTGGTGTAAAAGATATTATTCGTGATAATGCCAAAGAAGTCATAAAAAAATTAACAAATTTAAAAAAGAGAGTTGTTATGTTGACAGGAGATAACGAAACTACTGCTGAAATCGTTTCTAAAGAACTTGGAATTCAAGAATTTTATTCAAATGTAATGCCTAGTGAAAAAACAAAAAAAATCAAAGAATTTATGAAAACAAATATGGTAATGATGGTAGGAGATGGAATCAATGACGCTCCAAGTTTAGCTACTTCTAATATTGGGGTTTCTGTATCTAGTGGAACAGATATTGCAAATAATTCTGCAGATGTTTTACTTATTCATAACGATTTAATGAGTTTACTTGATTTAATCATGATTAGTAAAAAAACAATTCAAAACATAAAACAAAATTTATTTTGGGCTTTTTTCTATAATATTTGTATGATTCCACTAGCGATTGGAGTCATACCAAACTGGAATATGAATCCAATGGTTGCAGGATTTGCCATGACAATGAGTAGTTTAACGGTTATCCTAAATGCTTTAAGACTAAAAAAAATCAAATTGAGGAGGAATGAAAATGTTTGAAAAAAATATCAATACAGTAATTAAAATAGAAGGAATGAGTTGTGAACACTGTGCAAAAAAAGTTTCGCAAAATTTATTAACAATAAAAGGTGTCAAAAAAGTAAAAGTTAATTTAAAAGAAAAAGAAGCTATTATTTCCAGTAAGGAACCATTAGACTTAGAACAAATTAAAAAATTAATCGATGAATCAGGATATCAAATGATAGGTGAATTATGAAAAAAATTATTTTAATGAGTATTATATTTTTCAGTTTATTAACAGGTTGTTCTAAAAAAATAGAAAATCAATTTATAATGGTAGAAGCCAAAGATGATGAAATTATTATCAGTAAAGACTATGTAGAAAGTTTCAAAACAAAATTTCAAAATTGGAATGGGCCAATAGAATAGAGGTAAGTATGATTTATTTAGATTATGCTGCTGGAACTCCAGTAGATCAACAAGTATTAGATTTATTTTATGAAACAACAAAAAAGTATTATGCAAATCCTAATTCTTCTCATCAATTAGGAAAATTAGAAAAAAATATGATTGATCAAAGTACTTCTAATATTTTAAAAAATTTGAATTTAAACGATTCAGAAGTAATTTATACTAGTGGTGCTTCAGAGTCTAATAATTTAGCTTTAAAAGGAATTTGTGAACGATATAAAAATTATGGAAAGCATATTTTAATTAGTAGCTTAGAACATAATTCCATTGTTTCTTCTGCAACAAATTTACAAGAGCTTGGCTTTGAAGTAGAATTAATTCCTGTTAATAAACAAGGTTTTATTGAAGTAGAAACATTAAAACAAATGATTCGAGAAGATACCATTCTAGTGAGTGTTTGTTCTGTAGATAGTGAAATTGGCTTGAGACAACCAATAGAAGACATCGGCCTTATGCTAAAAGAATATCCACATTGCTATTTTCATAGTGATGCATCTCAGTCTATTGGTAAAGTGAATATTGATTATACAAATGTTGATTTGATTACCATTACACCTCATAAATTTTATGGATTAAATGGTTTTGGAATGTTAATCAAGAAAAAAATAATTGGATTAAAACCACAAATTAATGGTGGAAAATCTACGACTATTTATCGTAGTGGAACCCCTTGTTTAGCAGATATCATAGCCTGCGATAAAGCATTAGAAATTGCTTTAAAAAAGACAAAAGAGAGATATCAGTATATAAAAAGTTTAAATGAAAAAATAAAAAAACATTTCAAAATATACTCTGATGTACGAATCAATAGTACAGATTATTCTATACCACATACACTTAACTTTAGTGTAAAAGGAATCAAAGCTCTTTCTATTCAAGAATATCTAGAAAAAAAACAAGTCTATGTATCTACCAAAACATCTTGTTGTCCCATTGAAACTCCTTCTAAACTAGTCTATGCTTTAACTCATGATAAAGGGATTTCCTCATCTTCCGTTCGAATCAGTATTTCTCATTTAACAAAAGAAAAAGAAATAGATGAATTTTTAGAAATTTTTGATATAATGATGAAGGAGTTTGAGGAAAATGGAAAAATATAAAGAAATTGAAAGAAGTATTATAAAAAAATATCGAAAAGAAATATGGAGCAAATTTGTAAAAGCTGTTCAAGATTATGAAATGATTCAAGAGAATGACAAAATTATGGTTTGTATATCTGGTGGAAAGGATTCCTTTCTTTTAGCAAAATGTATTCAAGAATTACAAAGACACGGAAAGTTTCCTTTTGAATCAGTTTATGTAGTAATGGATCCAGGATATAACGATTATAATAGAGAATTTATTTTAGATAACGCGAAAATATTAAATGTTCCTATTCAGATGTTTCAAAGTGATATTTTTGATGTTGTAGCAACAATTGATAAAAGTCCTTGCTATTTATGCGCAAGAATGAGAAGAGGGTATTTATATAGTAAAGCAAAAGAATTAGGATGCAATAAAATTGCTTTAGGACATCATTTTGATGATGTGATAGAGACAACTCTTTTATCGATGTTTTATGGTTCTGAAATTAAGACGATGATGCCAAAATTACATAGTGATCATTTTGAAGGATTAGAACTAATTAGGCCCCTTTATTTAGTCAAGGAAGAAGACATCATTTCTTGGAAAAAATTTAATGAATTGACATTTATTAATTGTGCTTGTCGATTTACAGAGGGATGCTCTTTAATTAATGATGGAACAAGTAAAAGAAAAGAAATGAAAGAATTAATTAAGAATTTAAGAAAATTAAATCCAAACATTGATTATAATATTTTTAAAAGTTTAGATAATGTCAATTTAAATTGTGTATTAGGTGTAAAGAAAAATGGACAATATAAAAGTTTCTTAGAAGACTATGAATAAGGGTTCTTTGTCAAATAGTGTTGGTGGAATCAAAAACTAATGATAAATGAATTTAATATAAGAGGTCAAAACGCAAGTTTTGATCTTTTATTATGAAATTTTATAAATACCTGTAACAAGTAATATTCTAGTTTTAAAATGACTAAAAGATTTAAAACCAAACGAAATTCTTTTGATACATTTAATTAAATTATTAGTTCCTTCGATTAATCCGTTATTGTAATCATATTTTAATGAATTGATGATATTTGATTTGAATTTTTTATAGGTTTTTAAAGTTGTTTTCATATAATCAGAAATATTATTATGTGAGCCTTCAATTATTTTAATAAACAAAGAAGAATCTTTATTTTTAATAGATTTTATAATACCTTGATAAATATTATAAGTTTCCTTAATAATTGGATTAGTATTGATTAAATATTGAACTATTTCATATTGCGAAATTTCTTTTTTAAAATAATTAGAATATGATTTCTTTTTATTATCTAAATCATCTTCATACTTTTGTAATAATTTCCAAAAATTTTTAAGTTTTTTATAATTTTTTTATCCTTCTTCATAATTTGTATTCTAATACATTTAAAAGCATTATTAGCTTGAGCAACAACGTGAAATCTATCGGATATAATAGTAGTGTTAGGGAAAATAGATTTAAATAAATCATAATAAGGGCCAAATAAATCAATGATAATAAATTTAACAGCAAGTCTTTGTTTTCTAGGAAATCTAAAAAAATATTTTTTTAAATAATTAGCTTTTCTAGATTCTAAAATATCAAAAGTTTTATGAGTCCTAGTATCAGTAATAATAAAAGCTATTTTACCAATAGTATCCTTAGTGGCCTTAAATTCATCAAAGTTCATAACGGTAGGAAGAGTACCAGGTAATACGGTTTTTCTAGATAATTCATGCATAATATGATTAACTTTATTAGAAGAAACATTATTTCTTTTGGCAATATCTTTTTCACTAATTTTATTCATTAAGTCTTGCTTAATAAAAAGTTCAACATTATTAGAAATTTGTTTATGAAATCCAACTATGTTAGTTTTGGCAGTAAAAGTATGATGACAATGCTTACAATAAAATCTTTGCTTATCAAGTCTTAAATAAGTATTATAATTAGAAATTTTATTAATTCTAATATCTTTAGACCTTAAATAATTCCATGAATAATATTACTGTTACAACTGATGCTACAGGAGCTAATGGTATATTTAGTTATGGTGGAAGTGCTACTACAAATAATTCCTCTAGCGATGGAACAAGTATTACAATTAGTGATTCTTCTATTACTACTATGAAAGACAATTCGGGAGGAATTATGACCACTGTTGGAGGAATTATGAATGCTTCTAATTTAATTATTCAAACAGCAGGGACTTCAAGTGCTGCAATTAGAACAGATAGAGGTGGTGGAACTGTTAATGTTGATGGCGGAACCTATTCAACAATCAACATTAATTGATAGTAATACCAAACTAAATGGACAATCCACAACATATAAAAATATATTTTTATATCAATCAATGAGTGGAGATGCTGCTGATGGAAGTGCTACATTCACAGCAAAAAATAGTTCTATAACAACAAATAATGGAGATACTTTTTATGTTACAAATACAAAAGCAATCATTAACTTAGAAAACAATTTTATTACAAACAATGATTCTAGTGGTAATTTTTTAAGAATTCAAAAAGATTCTTGGGAAAATACAGGATCAAATGGTGGAGAAGTAACATTTAATATGACAAATCAAACAGCAATTGGAAATATCGTGGTAGATTCTATTTCTACTTTAGAGATGAATTTATCAAAATCATATTATGAAGGTACTATTAATGGAGATAATAGTGCTAAAGAAATTTCATTAAAATTAAGTAAAGATTCTACTATAAAATTAACTGGAGATAGTTATATTACTAGTTTAGAAGATGAGGATACTAGTTACAGTAATATTGATTTTAATGGTTATCAATTATATGTAAATAGAACTTCTATTAACTAATTATCAATTTGACAGAAACTCATTATAGAACTATAATACATCTTGTCTAACGAAAGTTAGATAAGGAGGCTTATATGAAAAAAAATCATAAAAAATTGATGTATCTATCAGGAGCATTAATAGGATTAGGAGCTTTAAAGATTTATTTAAATAGAGTAAAAAGAAACGAAGAATTAAAAGAACAAAGTGATGATTCATTTGATTCAGAAATAATGGAAAGAAAATATATCAAAATAAAAGAGATACCTTTTGAAGAAAAAACAAAAGATGTAGAAAGAAAATATACTAAGATAAAAGAAATTCCTCACAAATAAGGAATTTCTTTTTATTTAAAAAAACATTTGCCATTGGTTATTAACTATGATATAATACAATGTAGTATAGTAGGAGGCTAAAGAATGGAAGAATTAGAAACAAAAAAAATTCAAATTAAAGATAAAGATGGCATTACAAAAGAAGCAGAGGTAGTACTATATTTTAGTTTTGATAATAAAAAATTTGTCATCTATACTTTAAATGAAACTGATGAAAATGGTATGGTTATTTTATATTCTTCTTTAGTAGAAAAAGAAGGAACAGAGACAGTATTTAAGAAAATTGCTCCAGAGGATTGGACTAGAGTAAAACAAATTATGAATAAAGTTGTTAAAGAAGGGAGAGAATAGTATATGGATATAAAAGCTAAACTAAAATCTATTTTAGAATCAGAAATGGCAATTCCAGAAAATGATGACGACTTAGAGTCAGTTCGTGTAGAAGATGCAAATCGTAGCAAAGCAAATACAGGAATACTATTTTCTATAAAAAAAGCATACTACACTTGGAAAAGAGACTTTAATTTAAAAAAATATGAAAAAATAGATAAAAAAATTGATGAAACAAGTGATAACTTTGCAATTTCAGATAACTATTCAGAAGAATTAGCACATCAATCTGCTTTAGAACTTAACAATTTAAATGAAAAAAAAGAAGAGGCGCAAAATAAGGCTAATCAAGCTCAAGCAAAATTGAATGAATTAAATGCTAGTGTTGAAACTAAACCAGTAGAAGAAACTACAAAAGATATTCCTGGTGTTGAAACTGAGCCAGCAGAAGAAACTACAAAAGATATTCCTGATGTAGAAATTAATCAACAAAAAATTGAACAATCTTTAGAAAGTTATGCTGATAGAGAAGCAATGAATGAAGACACAGAACCAACAGCAGAACAACCTAACTTAAATTCGGAAGAAAATCAAGAAGAAATAAAACCTATACCACAAGAAACATTAAAAAATGAAGATCCAACACAAAGTGAGATTATTGAACTAAAAAAACAACATGAACAAGATAAGAAAAAAATAGATGATCAATTTCAAACAGATTTATCAAATTTAATTGCTTCATATGTTAAGAATTCAAGAAATGAAGAGTCTGATTTTTACAGTAAAAGTTTTGATTTAATTTATGCACAAGCAAATAATTTAGTTATAGGCTTACAAAAAGATTTAGCAAATACCCAAAGTAAAAATAGTATGTTACAAGCAAATTTGGATAAATCAGAAAAAATGGTTCAAAATCAAGATGCTACTATTAAAGAACAAGCTAGTGCAATTAATGGTTTAAATGATTCTATAGCTGCTAAAGAAAAAGAAAATGCTGCTTTAAGATTAGAAATAGAGAAAAAAGACTCTACAATAAAATCATTAAATAGTATTGTAAGTGGATTCCAAGCTTTAAACATAGTAGAAACAGATGAATATGCTTTTTCTAAAGGAAAAACAAAATAAGCAAATTGCTTATTTTTTTGTTGTATTATAATACTTCAAATAGTATAATGTAAATAGGTGATGGAAAATGTTTTATATTTGGTTAGCAATCATCATTTTGTTAGCAATAGCAGAAGCTATGACCATAAATTTAGTAACAATTTGGTATGTAGCAAGTGGTATAGTTGCCCTTATTTTATCATTCTTTATTGATAATTTTACAATTCAATTTGCTGTATTTACATTACTAGGAACATTTTTATTAATTACCACAAGACAATTTTTACAAACTTTTCTCAATACTAAAAATGTTAAAACCAATTTAGATCGTATTATCGGTATGAATGGAATTGTAGTGGAAGAAATTAATAGGAATAATAACGGTGCTGTTAAAGTAGACGGAAAAGTATGGACAGCTTATGCTGATAAAAAAATAAAGGTGGATAGTACGGTAAAAGTACTTGAAATAAATAGTTCAAAAATTAAAGTAGAGGAGGAGTAATTTTGGACATTTTAATAATTTTATTAATTTTAATTGTAGTAATTGTACTTCCTAATATAAAGGTAGTACCTCAAGCAAAAGCGTACGTAATTGAAAGATTGGGATCATATTACACTACTTGGACAAATGGTTTACATGTAAAGATTCCTTTTGTAGATCGTATTTCTAATGTAGTGACTTTAAAGGAGATTGTAAAAGATTTTGCTCCACAACCTGTAATTACAAAGGATAATGTAACAATGCAAATTGATACTGTTGTTTATTTTCAAATTACGGATCCTAAGTTATATACTTATGGTGTAGAAATGCCTATTAATGCGATTGAAAATTTAACGGCTACTACACTTCGTAACTTAATTGGTGATTTAGAATTAGATCAAACATTAACTTCAAGAGATATCATTAATTCTAAAATGCGTTCTATTCTAGATGAAGCAACAGATCCATGGGGAATTAAAGTAAATAGAGTAGAAGTTAAAAATATTATTCCGCCAAGAGATATTCAAGAAGCAATGGAAAAACAAATGCGTGCCGAAAGAGAAAGAAGAGAAAAAATTCTTCAGGCAGAAGGTGAGAAGAAATCTAGTATTTTAATTGCTGAAGGTGAAAAAGAAAGTGCTATTTTAAGAGCAGAAGCAAAAAAAGAATCACAAATTAGAATTGCTGAAGGTGAAGCAGAAGCTTTATTAAAAATAAAAAAAGCTGAATCAGAAGGAATTAAATTATTAAAAGAAGCAAAAGCAGATAGTTCAGTATTAACATTAAAAGGATTTGAAGCATTAGAAAATTTATCAAATGGTCAAGCAACAAAAATTATTGTTCCATCTGATTTACAAAATATAGCGACAATTGGAACTACAATAAAAGAAATGATGACAAATAATAAAAATGAAAAATAAAAATTTTTCGAAATATTTAAAAATATTAGTTTGGCCAGTCCTATTTTGGATTGGTCAATTTTTATTGTTGCTATTGATAGAAATTTTATATAGTCAATATCATTCATTAGATAATTTTAGTGATTTTATTAATGAAAACTCCTATATTATAGGAATTTTAAATATAGTAATTTTTTTACCTTTTTTTTATCACAAATATCAGCATTATCAAAATAATTATACAGAAAAACTAAAACATCCTATTTTTATTATTTTGATAGCCATATTAGTTTCTTCTTTTTTAAATGAAATAATTTTAATTATTAAAATATTCTTAAATGTAGAAATGACTGCAAATTTAAATATTTACTTATTAATTAATACCATTTTTATAGGCCCCATTTTAGAGGAATATTTATTTAGAGGAATTGTATTTAATCAATTGTTAGAATTTAATAGCGAAAAAAAATCAATTTACTTAACAACACTCTTATTTGCTATAATGCATGGTAATATATTTTCAATTCTATATGCCTTTATTGTAGGAATTTTCTTAAATAGGTTTTATTTAAAAGAAAGAACTATGAAAGCTAATATATTATTTCATATTGTAATTAATTTTATTTCCTCATTCATTATACCTTGGATTTATCTTTCAATTTGACAAAATAAAATTAATCAGTATAATAGTGAATACTTGACTGAAACAGTCAAAAAGAGGTGTTGTATGAAAAATGGAGAGCTGATTAGTGTAATTGTTCTAGTTTATAATACGGAACAATATATCACAAAATGCTTAAATTCAATTTTAAAACAAACGTATGAAAAATTAGAAGTCATCGTTGTTAACGATGGATCAACAGATAAAAGTTCTAATAAAATCCATAGAATTGCAGAACGTGATCGAAGAATTAAAATCATAGAAAAAAAGGAAAATAAGGGAATTTATCAATCTAGACTAGCAGGTTACAAAAAAGCTAAAGGTAAATATATTATGTTTGTTGATAGTGATGATTGGATTCAAAAAGACATGATCCAAATCATGTATGATCGTTTAAAAGAATATGATGCTGATGTAGTACGCTGTCAATATCGAAAATGTTTAAATGACCGAATTATCGTTCCAAAAACAAATTTGAATCGTGATGTTTTAATGGATGTTGAACATTTAGAACCACAATTTTTTGATTTGTTATATCGTACAAATTATTGCAATCCAATTTGTAAACAATTGATAAAAAAAGAATTATTAGAAAATATATCTGAAATAGATCAAAATTTAAATTATTGTGAAGATTTAGCTTGTAATTTAAAAATTTATACTCAAATGAAATCAATATTGTTTATTCCAGATGAATTATATATTTATAATACAAATCATAGTTATCAATCTAGAAAAAAAATAGAAGAAGAAGTGAAGAAAAAAATAGATGATACAATTTATGCATATTATAATTTACTTCTATCCACAAAAGAATTTTCTATGAAAGATCGAAAAACATATAAAAAAATTGCGGCAATGCGTATGATAGAAAAATTGTCAATTTTGTTCAGTGATCTTACAAAAACAAAATTGTCTAAAAAAGAAATTGTTTTATATTTTAATAATCTTATGCAAGATAAAAGAATACAGGAAGTAAAAAAAATATTAAATAATGAAAAAACAGAATTAATCTATAATGAAATTCAACAAATGAATAAGCTTACGAAAAAGGCTTGTGATTTGCTTCTTAATGATAAATTAACTCAATTATATAATTTTGATAAAATGATTTATAATTTAATGATTAAAAAGAATGCTTAAGCATTTTTTTTTTGTTAATTCATATATTTTAATGTAGAAAGGAATGATTTAATAAATATGGAAACACTTAAAGTTTCATCAAAATCTAATCCAAATAGCGTTGCAGGAGCTTTAGCAAATGTATTTCGCGAAAAAGGTTCTGTAGAAATACAAGCAATAGGGGCTGGAGCATTGAATCAAGCAATAAAAGCAATTGCTATTGCAAGAGGTTTTGTCGCACCGAGTGGTAAAAATTTAGTATGTATTCCAGCATTTACAGATATTGTAATTGATGGAGAAGAAAGAACTGCTATCAAATTAATTGTGGAAGCTATTTAGGCTTCTTTTTTAGTTGTTTTTTTATATAAATTGTGTTATAATTTAATTAGTAATCGTTACTATTAAGGAGAAACTATGAGAAATACAAAACAAAAAGAATTAATATTGAATATTATAAATCATAGTAATACTCATCCAACAGCTTTTGAAGTTTATGAAGAAGCTAAAAAAGAACTCCCTAATATTAGTTTAGGAACAGTATATAGAAACCTAAATGTTTTATTAGAAAACAAAAAAATTATACAAATAAAAGGAAAAGAAATAAATCATTTCGATAATATGAATCAAAAACATTTTCACTTTATTTGTACAAAATGTGGTAATATTATAGATATTTATCAGGAGTATAAGATAGATAAAATAATTAATGGAAATGTAGTAATGGATTATGAAATTAATATGACAGGTATTTGTAAAAACTGTTTAAAAGAAGGAGAATAAAGATGGAATTAAAAGGAAGTAAAACAGAACAAAATTTAATGACTGCTTTTGCAGGAGAAAGTCAAGCCAGAAATAAATATACTTTTTATGCTAGTAAAGCAAAAAAAGATGGGTATGAACAAATTGCTTCAATTTTTGAAGAAACTGCTCAAAATGAAAAAGAACATGCTAAAATGTGGTTTAAATTATTACATAATGGTGCTATTCCTTCAACAGAAGAAAACTTATTAGATGCTGCGAATGGGGAAAACTATGAATGGACTGATATGTATGATAGTTTTGCTAAAACAGCTGAGGAAGAAGGATTCGATCATATTGCATTCTTATTTAAAGAAGTAGGTAAAATTGAAAAAGAACATGAAGAAAGATACCGTAAATTACTTAAGAATGTTGAAGATAAATTAGTATTTACAAAAGATGGAGATTCTATTTGGCAATGCCGTAATTGTGGACATATTGTAATTGGAAAATCAGCTCCAGAAGTTTGTCCTGTATGTAATCATCCACAAAGTTATTTCGAAATCAAAAAAGAGAATTATTAGTAGTATTGAAAAATGCTTCATGTAGTGTTATACTATATGAAGTTTTTATTAGGAGATGACACTATGGATTCTAATTTAAAAAGAAGCATTATTTTAGAACATTACAGTAATCCAGTAAATAAAGGTTTAATTGATGATGGGGATTATATATTAGTTAATACCAATAATGAATCTTGTATTGACGAAATTAACTTAATGGTAAAAGTAGAAAATGGAATTATAAAAGATGCTAGATTTGATGGGGAAGCATGTGCTATCTGCACAAGTTCTACTTCTATCATGATTCATACTATTATTGGTAAAACAATTGATGAAGCAATTAATGTTTTAAATAATTTTAAAAATATGATTGATGAAAAAGAATATGATGGTGATATCTTGGAAGAAGCAATTGTTTATGATGATATTTATAAACAAGCCAATCGTAAGAAATGTGCATTATTACCGTGGTGGGGACTAGAAAAAGTAATTAATCAAGTAAGGAAGTAATCGATATGGAAAAAATATATACAACTACAATTTATCAATTTGAAAGAATTGAACAAGGGGATTTCAGCAAAAAATATATCATTGATGAAAATAGTATAAGAGATATTTATACAATTTATGATGAAGATAAAATGGTTGATATTGAAACAGGGAAACAATATCCTATTTTAAAAAGAAAAAAAGATTCTCTATATTTAGATCAAAATCAAGAAATTGTTATAGGAAATGATTATGCCTCTCATATGCAAGAATATCCAAATAGTATTTTAACAGATAAAAAAACTTGTATGCTTTATCTAAAAGCAATTCAAATGAAAAGAAAATTACAAAGTCAGCATGAATTTAAACAAAAAGTAAAAGTAAAAAAGTAATTTTACTTTTTTTATTTTTTAAATTTTAGTATAATATAAAAGGTGATGAATATGGAAGGTAAGACTTTAAATGAAGAAAAAGTAATAGAAATTTCCAATATAAAAAAGGAACCAAAATGGATGACAGAATTTCGTTTGAAATCTTATCATAAATTTATAGAACTAGAGAATCCTAACTTTGGACCAAAACTAGATATTGATTTTGATAGTATCAATTTTTATAAAAGAGTTGCTGATGAAGTAAAAGATAATTGGAATGAAGTAGATAAAGAAGTAAAAGATACTTTTGATAAAATAGGATTGATTGAATCTGAAAAAAAATATTTAGATGGTGTGGGAGCACAATTTGAAAGTGAAGTTGTATACCATAATATGATTCAAGAGTTAATGGATAAGAATGTTATCTTTTGTGATACAGATACTGCCTTAAAAAAATATCCAGATTTATTCAAAGAATACTTTAATAATTTAGTAAAATATGATGAAAATAAATATACTGCTTTAAATGGTGCTGTATGGAGTGGAGGAACATTTATATACATTCCACCTCATACAAAAATTGATCGCCCTCTTCAAAGTTATTTTAGAATTAATAGCAAAAATATGGGTCAGTTTGAAAGAACAATCATTATTGTAGATGAGGATAGTGAACTTCATTATATGGAAGGTTGTACGGCTCCAACATATACTTCTGATTCCTTACATGCAGCAGTAGTTGAGATTTATGTGAAGAAGAATGCTAAATGTCGATATACAACAATCCAAAATTGGTCTGGAGATGTTTATAATTTAGTAACTAAGAGAGCAATTGTTGAAGAAAATGGATTAATGGAATGGATTGATGGTAATATTGGTTCTAAAATTAATATGAAATATCCATGTTGTATTTTAAATGGAAAATATGCAAAGGGAAATTGTATTAGTATTGCTGTAGCCAAAGAAAATCAAATTCAAGATACTGGAGCTAAAATGATCCATCTAGCGCCACATACAAAAAGTAATATTATTAATAAATCTGTTTCATTAGGAGGAGGAAATGCTTCTTATAGAGGAACAGTTCACATTATTAAAAAAGCAGAACATTCAAATAGTATTATTAAATGTGATACTTTAATATTAGATGACAATTCAAAGAGTGATACAATACCTACTAATATTGTGGAAAATCAAAATTCTGATTTAAATCATGAAGCTACAACATCAAAAATAAGTCAAGAAAAATTATTTTATTTGATGAGTCGTGGATTAAATGAAGAGAAAGCAAAAGAATTAGTCATTATGGGATTTATCGATCGATTCCGTGAAGAATTACCAATGGAGTATGCAGTAGAGTTAAATAATTTATTAAAAAGCTATTTTTAATAAATGTTCATTTTATTACATTGAATTCTAAAATTTGAGTTAATAAAATAATAAAATTTAAAAAATAAATATATCTAAAAATAGAAAACATTCATTTGTTTTCTATTTTTTTATTGGTTATATTGTAATTGGAAAGGAGGGTTAGAATGTTAAATCAGACAGTAATTGTAGGAAGATTAATAAAAGATCCTGAGTTGAATGAAACTGAAAATGGAAACAAAGTTACAAATATTACCTTGGCAGTTCCAAGAAGTTTCAAAAATGTAAATGGTGAATATGATACTGATTTTATATCCTGTGTATTATGGAAAGGAATTGCTGAAAATACAGTGGAATATTGTAAAAAAGGAGATTTATTAGGTGTAAAAGGTCGTATTCAATCAAGAAAAATTAATACAGATGAATCCAAAAAAGAAATATTGGAAGTTGTTGCTGAAAAAGTAACATATCTTTCTAGCAAGAAAAAAGATAGTATTGAATAGCGAACAAAAATTTGGTATAATTAAATTGGTGACAATATGAAAATACAAAAAATAAAAAAATTAAAGTCCGGTAAATATAAGTTAGAATTAGAAGATGGTACCTCTATTCAATTATATGATGAAGTTATATTGAATCATAATTTACTTTTTCATAAAGAGATAGATTCCGAATTATTTAGTCAAATTGATAAAGAAAATAGTTATTATTATAATTATTATAAAGTATTAAAATATGTGCTTTATAAAATGAGAAGTAGATATGAAATTGAAGAATATATGATAAAGCAGGATATCTCTATAGAAGATCAAAATAAAATTCTAGAAAAATTAGAAAAGAATAATTTATTAAATGATAGTTTATTTATAAAATATTTTATTAGTGATAAAGTGCATTTATCAAATGATGGACCCAATAAAATAAAAAATGAATTATTAAAGTATAAAATGGAAGAGAGTGAAATAGAAGAGATATTACAAGAATATGACGATAAAATATTTGAAGAAAAATTAGAAAAATTAATTCAAAAGAAAATGGCATGTAATAAAACAAAATCTATTTTTGCTATGAAACAAAAATTATTGAATTACTTGATTAATTTGGGATATGATTATGATTCAATTATACAAAAACTAGATCACATGAAAGGTGATAATAATTTAATTATAAAAAAAGAATATGATCGTTTATTTCGTAAATTATGTAAAAAATACGAAGGAGAAGAATTGAAGTATCAAATAAAAAATAGATTATACCAAAAAGGTTTTTCTTCAGATGATATCAATCAAATAATATAAAAAAAGGTGATTTCAAAATCACCTTTTAATTAACTGTTAATTGTTTTTTCATAAGCATTTTTAAGTGTAGTATCATTAATTGTAAAGTTATATTTTTTTCTGATATCAACCCAAGTTTTTGTATAAAGTGTTGAATCATCACTTAATTTGTTTTCAACAATTTTTTCCATAACTTCATCTTTAATATCTTTTAAAGCTTTTTTATCTGTAGAGCTAACTCTTAGAATAACATGGTATCCATAAGAACTCTTGACAGGTTCTTTAGAATATTCACCATTTTTTAGATTGTTTGTTTCAGTGAAGAAAGCATCATCAACATCACCTTTTGTGAAGTTTTCTACTAATCCTTCATTATCAACAGAACCAGTATCTTCAGAATATTCTTTTACAAGAGAAGTAAAATCTTCACCATTATTTAATTTATCAATAACTTCTTGAGCTTTTGCTTTTGCAGCATCTTCAGCAGCAGATTTTTCTTCATCTGTCATACTATCAGTTGTAGTTGGTTTAATTAAAATATGTTTTACAGTATAAGTACCATAAACTTGATTTTCATAATATTCATTGATTTCAGCATCTGTTAAATTATCTTTTAAGTATTGTTTAGCAACATTTTCTTTTTGAATAGATGTAGTAAGTTCGTTTAATAATTCATCTTCATTGGAATATCCATATTGAGTTAAAACAGTTTCCCATTCATAACCAGAAGATTCATATTGTGAACGAATACTTTCTAAATTTTCTTTAGCTTTCGTTTTAGCATCAGAATCATCTTTCACTTCTTTACTAATAATATATTTATCTACCATATTTAATAAATTGTTAGAACCATATTGTTCTTTTAACTCATCAAATAAATCATCAGCAACAAAATCTTTACCATCTATACTAGCAATAATTTCTTTACCATCAGATAGTTTTACTTTGTGACCATTTATAATTAGAATGATATTAATAGCTAAAAGAAGAATGATAATAGCTCCACCAATTACATTCAAGTTATCTTTTACATTAAATGTTTTTTGAGTATTTTTTACTTCTTTTTTAGGTGTTTCTATTTTTTTTGTTTCTTTTTTAACAGTTGCTTCTACTTTTTTCATTTCAGCTTTTGGTTGTTCAACCTTTTTGACAGTTGTTTTCGTTTTTTCTTCAGCTTTTACGTTTTTAGTAACAGGTTTTGTTGTTTTTGTAGTACCTGTTTTCTTTACTGTAGTCTTTTTAGTGCTACTAGTAGTTTTTTTTGTTGTTTTTGTACTATCACTTGAAGTGCTTTTTTTATTTGCCATACTTAAATCCTCCTTGTACATAAACAATATTATCATTTTTGTATAAAAAAAACAAGAAAATTGCAATATTTTCACCTTTAAATATACACATTTTTAGAAAAACACCATACAATAATGTGAAAAGATAAAAAGGAGGAATGCTTTATGTGTAATACTGGAGTATCAGGTGCTGCAATCGTACTAGTATTATTTATTCTTTTAATTATTATACTTGGGGCCTACATTTAGGTCAAAAGGAGGTGTAAAAATGTCTTGTCCAAATTCTAACAGTGAATGTAAACAAACAACGCAATGTAATAATCAAAGTAGTTGCGGAGGATATGGATACAATGGATATGTTTGTATCATTGTATTATATATATTACTTGCTATCATACTAGGAGCGTTTGTTCGTTAATAAGAGAGGTTTTAACCTCTTTTATTTTTTTCTTTGACTATCACATTATATGATGGTATACTTTAATTATGCCGGTATAGTATAATGGTAGAACAAATCACTCGTAATGATTAGATGTAAGTTCGATTCTTACTACCGGCACCATTGATGAATCTGTTCGAACTATCCGAACTTTGATATATAGAATCAATCAGAAATAATTGATTTTTTCGTTTTATAAGAAAAATCATAGAAAGGTGGAATCTATGATTAATTTTATACAGGTTAATGACTTAATAAATGAACAAATGATATAATTATTTACGAAAGAAAAAGACAATACCAGGTGATGTTTTATGGATTATTATTATATTAACAAGAAAGATTTAAATTCTAATTATTTTCATTTTACAGATAGGAAAAATTTAGAATCTATTAAGTCTAAGGGATTAGTACCAAATATAGGCAATAATGCAAAAAATATAGAAAAAACTAAAAAAATATTTTTTGTAGAGGGATTAGATAATTTGCTGATTTTATTTGATTGTTGGATTAATGCCTTATATTATATTCCTGTTATTCCCTTTATTTATAAATTAGGAGCTTTCTTCTTAAGACATAAGTGGTTTCCTAATATAATTGGTGATAGTTATTTTAAAATCTTAAAAGTAAGTAAATTACATCAAAGAAGGGCGTTTAAAAAACTTGATAAAATATTAGATTATGGTATACTTTTAAAATTAGATTTAGAAGAAAATATTGATTTTAGATATGATGATATAGATGAAATAAAATCTCGTGGATATATTAAAAGACATTTAGAAGTATGTGGATATTCTGAAAGATATTCAGATTTAAATAGTAATATAATGGATAAATGGAATATGCATACTCTAACTAATCATATAGTTAATAATAAAAAAATAAAGGTTTGTTACTTGGAAGATAGTAGTTCTAACCTTAGAGATATATTTAATTATTGTTTAAAAAACACTAAAATAGACTTTAAAAGTATTTGCCCAGAATTATGTGCCTATTTAAAATATAAAGGTTATGGTGATGTATAAAATGGAAAAAAGTAATATTAAAAATATTGATATTAATTACTTAAATAGCATTGATTTAAAAAAATCAATGCTATTTAATTTATGATTTGATTCATAAATGTATTGAGAAGCAAATATATACTAAAATTCATTTTCCATATCATAATATAGAGCATATTGAGAGGGTATTATGTTATTGTATTTGGATATTAAATATGAAAGCTAATAAAGGTGAGTTTTTAAAAAATACTGATATTTTATTGTATGCTACCTTATATAATGATTGTGGTAGAAGTTTAATTATTTCTAATAAAAAGCATGGAATTGTTGGAGCAAAAATTGCTAAAGAAAAATTAAAAAGAAATTTTAATAATAAAGATTTAAATTCAATAGAACTACTAATTGAAACTCATGCTAATCCAGACGACATTGTTGATTTTAAAAACTATAAATTTACTGATAGTGATAAAGAAAATATTCAAATATTATCAAATATACTAAAAGATGCCGATGCATTAGATAGAAATAGGATTAAAGTATTTAAATTTGCTCAATGTAATCCTAATTATTTAAGGACTAATGAGGCAAAAGAAATATACCATATTAGTAATATATTTTTAAAAAAGTATGAAGAAGCCAAAAGTAAAACTAGAGGTATTAAGTAAATTTTGATGTTAAATGAATGAAATAATATTGTATAAATGTATTTAAATGCGTTATAATTTATTTATCAAATACAAATGAACTTATTTTTTTTGCTGATGAGTGCAAAACCCCATCAGCAAACGCACCAGATTGATAGGAAACTCGAACACTTTTATTGTTCGAGTTTTAAAATGATTAAATTTATGATAAAATATTTATATAGATTAAATTGATTTTTCCAATTTAGGAGCACACTTGCAGATTGACGAAGTAAATTTTGTAATTTGTAAAATATTTTAGAATTGAGGAATAGAAAATATGTTTAAAGATATCTGGCTATCTATTGATAATAATAAAATTGAATTTGAATATGAAATAGATGAAGATAAAGTAATTATTAAGACAATTGATGAATTAGAGATTGGAAAAAATTTAAAAATATTTTATGATGAAAACATATATGAGATTAAATTAAATAACAGTACAAAATTTAGTAAAGGCAAGGCGGGAGAGATAATTATTAATTTAGATATTAAAAAATTGTCTTTTTCAGTAATATTAAAAAATATTTTTTTTGTCAAAAGTGTTTATAAATATATAAACAAATTGATTAACAAAGATATACTTATTAATGAAATAAAAATATTTTTAAATTCTAAAATTGGAAAAAAATACAAACAAGATTTGACTATTTTATTAGATAATATTGAAAATAAGGATAAATCTTTAGAAGAATTAATAATTAATAACGAAAATGAATATGAAAGAGTAATTGATTTAACAATCCATAATAAAACTTATATTGACATTGTTAAGAATATAAGTGATTTAGAATTAATGTTACTAATAACTTCTTACATTTTTGTACCATTTACACCAAATATAGATCAAGATTGTTTTAATGATTTAGTAAATGTGGCTAAAAATTATGATAATACTTTAGAAAATATATGGCGTTTAGGGATGAATTATGATAGGAAAGGTTATAATTTTGATTTATTGGATAATTTCTTTGTAGATTCCAAAAATGTATATTATTTAGGTGAATATATAAGTGATATCCATCAAATAAATCAAGAAAAAATAGTTAATACAATAATTAAAACAAAAGATAAAGGATTTATAAAACAAATTTTAGAAGATAATTTCGTTGTAGATAACTTAGATGAAGAATATAAAAACATTTTGGAATCTAGCATATAAAAGTTGTTATACTTCTTCCTTTAGGAAAACTTAGAAGAATCTATTTGAACCTTTATGTGACGAGAGAGATTGTATAAAATAAAAAATGGTACATTTGATTGCGGTTAATCAAGTGCAATCCCTTATGGATATAGCATCTGAAATCACATAGTTGTGAAATTGGATGTTTTTGCTATTTTAGGAGTAAAATAATTATAACTAATCCTTTATCATTTAATAAATAGAATGGGGAAAGCACCTGATATATTTCAATATATCCAGTAGCGTTATAATGAACGTTTGTTTACAACACAAGAAATTAATGCTAAAATTATGATAATTTATAAACATACTTGCATTGAGTATCAGTCAGCCAGTTTAATTTATTAGAAAGAAGACTATATGAATAAAATAACTAAAGATAATTTAAATAAATTTATAAAATATTATCATGAATTTCATGACAGTTATATTACAAATGTTAATTATGATATTTCTAAATCGAAAATAGAACTTTTAATAGATGTATGTTGGTCTGGAAAACCTATACTAAAAGAAGATAACACTTATCAAACTAATAAGATAAAAATGAGAATGATTTTAAATAATGTTGAACAATGTAATAATAAAGAAATGTTTTCGTGGGATTATATAAACAAGGCATTTATAAAGTATATTAAATTAGACAATAAAGAACTTATATGTTTTGCAAGTGGTGAACAAGAGCCGTTGATATATATTGTTTGTGAAAGTATAGAATATGAAGAAATAAAAGAAAAATGGTAGTTGTTCCATTTCTTTCCTTAGGGCACCATTGACGAATCTGTTCTAGCCTATAGAACTTTATATAAATGCACTCAGATTGTGCAAAAAATGTCAAAAAAACGAAAAAATGCACAATAATTTTAAAATATTGTGCATTTTATTTACTTTTATATTTGGATATGTTAATATTTAATTAGGTGATGAAAATGGAACCATTTAAAGTAAAGGATTTACCAATCGAGTATAACATAGACAAAGAATTGCTAAAATTAATTTCAGAAGCTAATGAAAAATATGGAGAATATAAATCATACTTGAAAAATATTGATTTTGATTCACGTTTTTTTCTTGATTCTATTATTTTAAGTGAAAGTTTAAAATCAACGCAAATAGAAGGAACTCAAATATCACAAGATGAAATGTATTATTTAAAGTATATGCCGAACAGTGATGATAATTTAGAAATTCAAAATTTAAAAAAAGTTATTGACTATTCAAATGAATATTTAAAAAATAGTAATAAAATAGATATTCATTTTGTAAATCACATTCATAAAATACTATTAGATAGTGTTAGGGGTAATGAAAAAGAGCCTGGAAAAATTAGAACAATTCAAAATTGGATAGGACCTAAAGGATGTGGTATTGAAGAGGCAATTTTTATTCCTCCTATTCCTGAAGATGTTCCGTTATTATTGGATAATTTATTTAAATATATGAATGATGAATTCATTGATCCACTTTTTGTTAATTTAGCTATTTCACATTCTCAGTTTGAAACTATTCATGCTTATCGTGACGGAAATGGTAGATTAGGTAGAGCGCTTATTCCTATACAACTTGCTAAATTAACTGATGATAGACCAATTTTGTTTTTATCAGAAGTAATTGAATTATATAAACCTAGTTATCATAAATTTTTAAATGAAAGCAGAAAAGGTAATATGTTAGGCTTTATTAAATTTTTCTTACAATGTATTATTGAGCAATGTAATAATTATATTTCTAAAATAAATATGATAAAAAGCATTTATAATAGAGATATGGATAAAATAAAAACATTAAATAGTAATGCTGTATATAGAATAATGCCTGCTATGATGCACCAAATAGTTTTTACAAAAAAGGAAATAGAAGAAGAATCTGGTGTATCAAGAAATACTGTGTCTACTTTAATAGACCAATTAATAGAATTAGAAATACTTGTTCCTGATTCAACATATGCAAAACTAGGATATCGATATAAAGAAATATATGATGTTTTTGTTGGAAAAAATACTATATAATGTAATTAGTTAGTAAGTTATTGTTTACTATCATCTTTTAGCTTAGGAGTTGTTAGACCTGCTCCTTAATGGCACCAGATTGATACTAAACTCGAATTTTTCGAGGTAATATAAAAACTACTTTCAAATTAAATTGAAAGTAGTTTTATTTTGGGAGTTTAATAACACACTTGAAAATTGACATACCAATTAATATGTGTAAAAAGACTTATTCTTTTAAATTTTATATAAGCAAAAAGTACAAAAGATTATGATCTAATAGTATTAGATTATTCTTGGAGGGGTAATAATGACTAAATTAGAATGGAATTTACAAGAAATATTTGTTAATAATCAGGCGTTTTATGATGAGATAAATAATGTAAAGCAATTGATAGAAGACATCAAAAAGTACGAAGAAGCTGAATTAGATTCTACTTTACTATTAAATTCGCTAGATAAAAAATAGAAAATAAAAGAAATAAGTGATAATATTTTAATTTATGGTTCTCTAATGTATTATAAAAATGTTAATGATACCGAATGTATTGAATTAAAAAGAGTGGCAGAAGCGTTTAATAATGATATAAGTACTACATTAAAATTTGTTGATAGAAAAATATTAGATTTAGGATTTAAAAAAGTTTCTAATTTTATTATTGAAAATCCAAAATTAGAGATTTATAAATTATCACTACATAATTTATTTAGACTTGAAGAACATATACAACCAGATGAAATAAGTCAAAAAATAAAAGAAAATTGTGATAGTATAAATGAACAATTAAGTATATATAATAATTTACTTAGGGATATTGAATATGGAATTATAAATGTGGATGGTGAAAAAATCAAAATAACATCATCAAATTTTGCAAAATATATTTCATCTAGAGACCGAGATACGATAAAACAAACATATTATGTTGTTAATAATGCTTTCCAAAAAGAAAAAGATAATTTTGCAAATTTATTAAATAGAATTTATGGTTGTAGAATAGAAAATTCAATTTTAGAAAAATATAATTCTGTTTTAGAAAAAATATTGTTTGAAGAAAATATTAATCCTGAAATTATAAGTAAATTAATTGAATCAGTAAATAATAATTTAGGCCTTATTCAAAACTATTTAAACAAACAATGTATACTGAATTTGAAAATGATTTATATAATGTTAGAACCAATTATGAACTAACATCGGAAATTTTATGTGAGAGATACTATAACATTTTAAAGAAATATTATGGTAATAATATTTCCTGTGATCAAATAGCTAATGTTGAATGGACTAGACTTGGACATCTATATAGATGGAGTTATTATCCATATAAATATGCTACAGGATTATTAATGGCAAGTATAGTTACCGATTCTTTAGTTAATAAAAAATCATTATCAAAAGAAGATTATATTAGGTTTTTATCATCTGGAAGTAGTCAATATTCATTAGACTTATTAAGAATACTTAATATTGATTTATTAAATAGCAATATAATAGAATCTGGTTTTAATGTTATGGCAGAAGATATAAATGAATTACAAAAAATTTTGTCCTTAAGCAAGAAAAAGTTTAATAAAAATTAGACGATATGTGTATGACCGATAATATTACTATTTTAAATAAAAATAATAGTAAATAATTTATTATATTTTAGATTTTTTTTTGGGGGGAAGAATATGATCAGATATTTAAAAGAACTAGAGAATAAAGGAAACTTCTATTTACCACTTATTAATCAAGATGATAGGGGAAAAAAAGAGCTTGATGATTATCAACTTCCTATGTCATTTATTGAAAAATATCAAAATATTTTTAAAAACTCAGAAGTTTTAATTATGATTTATAAAAATTTTGATATTTATAAATGGTTCAAAGAAAATAGTTTTATTGATTATGAAAAAGCTTGTTCTTTATGGGATGAATTTGATAGTATAAAAGAAGAATTATGGGTACTAGAGGAATACCAGAAAATAGGCGTTCGATCAAAAAATATTGAAAGATATTTTAATTTAATTAAGAGAATATCATTTTTATTAATTGAATTAATTCCTAGAAATAAAGAATATTATGAAAAATTAAATATAACTTTAAAAGAAGCTCAGAAAGATTTAGACAAAATTATGACTATCTTATGACTATCTATTATGTCCCTAACAAAGTAGATAATATTTATTTACCTGATTCCTGGTTTATAACACCAAATGGGTATTTGTATAATCCAGGAAAAGATGGACATAAAGGATGCGATTTTACATTTGATTATAATCAATTGAAAAAAAATATTTCTAAAAATAAAATAGATATTAATAAAAAATCATCAATAGGATATTTTAAAATTGCTCATGATATAGAGGGGAGAAGATATATAACGGCTGGTCAATTTAAAGTATATTTTAACTATATTAGTCAACCAGCTTATTTGGATACTATTGATGGAATTCCAATAACCAGGGAAAAACATATTATTGATATGGCTATTGGAATAACCATGGCACATGCTTATTTTCTTCAATTTTTTGAAGAATTAGTGGAAAGCACGAAAAATCCACAAGAAGAGTTAGAAAAAATACGTGAAATAACAAAAGATGATATTTCCGATATCTTAGTAAGATGCTGTGGATTACATAAAATTGATTCTAATTCGAAAAATACAATTATTACAAGTTGCTTTAATTATGAAATAGAATTAGCAGAATACATTGAAAATGGATGGAATATTCAAACTGTAACACCAATTGTAATCAATAAAGAAAAGGGATGCATAGAAGAAAGTTCAAATGATTTTTTTACAATCAAAAAACTTTTGAAAAAATAGTTTATGTTATTGACATAAATTATTTTTTTAACATATAATATTAATATATGAACAATTATTCATATACAGGAGGATTTATGAAACAATTAAATGAAGATCAAATTATTGATTTATCAGAATTATTTAAGATTTTTGGAGATTCTACTAGAATAAAAATTATTAATATTTTATTAGATGAAGAATTATGTGTAAATGATATTGCTAATAAAATAAATGTTAGTCAATCTGCTGTTTCTCATCAACTGAGAATTTTAAAAAGTTCAAAATTAGTAAATTATAGAAAAGTGGGGAATATGATTTACTACTCTTTAGCAGATGATCATGTGGAAAAAATATTTAGAATGGGGTGTGAACATATCAATGAATTATAAATATAAATTTACAGAGTTAGATTGTGCTAGTTGCGCTAATAAAATAGAAAGTAAATTAAAACAAGATTCTAATATTATTAACGCAAATGTAAATTTTTCAAAATTGACAGTTACTGTAGAAACCAATATGACAGAACATGTCAAAGATTATATAGAAAAAATTGTTCAACAAATTGAGCCGGATGTCTATTTATTAGATTTAGAAGAAAAACAAGAAAGTAAAAAGATTTCTTGGACCCATGTTATTCGTTTAATAATAGGAATTGTTTTCGCAGCATTAGGTTTTTTGTTAAAAGGAAACCTTTCAAAAGTATTAATTATTTTAAGTTATATTATTTTACTATCTAAGACTTTTATAAATGCAATTAAACTACTTATTAAATCAAAATCTATTAATGAGAGTTTATTAATTACGATTTCTTGTATCGGAGCTTATTTTACAGATAATATTTCAGAAGGACTAATGGTCATAATTCTCTATGAAATAGGAAAAGTATTAGAAGAAATGGCAATTGATCATTCTAGAAAATCAATAAGCTCATTAATGGATATCAAACCAGAATATGCGAATTTAAAAAAAGAAAATCAATCTGTTGAAGTAAAGCCAGAAATGGTTCATGTAGGAGATATCATAATTGTAAAAAGAGGAGAAAAAGTACCTCTTGATGGTACCATCATAAAAGGAGAAGCTAATTTAAATACTTCGGCTTTAACAGGAGAAAGTAAACTGAGAAAAGTAAAAATTGGTGATGAAGTTTTATCAGGCTCTATTAATCAAGAAGGATTAATAGAATTAAAAGTGTCAAATCTTTATCAAAATAGCACAGTTTCAAGAATTCTAGATTTGGTAGAAACTGCCACTGATAGAAAAGCAAAAACCGAAACATTTGTAGCATCAGCTGCTAAAATATATACACCAATTGTTTTAATTTTAGCGCTTTTAGTAGCTATTATATTTCCAATGATTTTCTCTTTATCTTGGAATGATTCTATTCAACGTGCTTTAACATTCTTAGTAATCTCTTGTCCATGTGCGATTGCTATCTCAGTACCACTTAGTTATTTTTCTGGAATTGGTAAAGCTTCCAAAGAAGGAATTTTAATTAAAGGAAGCGATTATTTAGATGCTTTAGGCCGAATCAAAAAAATTATATTTGATAAAACAGGAACCATTACTACAGGAGAATTTAATCAATATCATTTAGAAGTATTAGACTCTAATTTAGAGGAAACTGAAATTATAAAATTATATGTCAAAGGTGAAAAATTATCTAATCATCCAATCGCAAAATCTATTTTAAATCATTTTCCTATAGATACTACAACTGATGATGTAGAAGACTATAAAGAATTAGCTGGGAAGGGAATTATTTATCAATATCAAAATCAAATAATTAAAATAGGATCTTCCCATTTTGTTGGAGCTTCAGAAAAAGATAAAGATATTTATTTAAGTATAGACGATAATATTGTTGCAAAATTAAATTTATTAGATGGAATTAAAAAAGAAGCTCCATCTGTTATTCAAAAATTAAAACAACTAGGAATTCAGGTAAAAATGTTTACAGGAGATTCTAAAGAGATAGCCTTATCTATTGGAGATAAAGTAGGAATAAAAGATGTTAGTTATCATTTATTACCAGACGATAAATATCAATTATTGGAAAAAGAAATTCAAACAAACACTCAAAAAACAGCATTTGTAGGAGATGGTATTAATGATGCTCCATCATTAGCTTTAGCAGATGTAGGAATTTCTATGGGAAGTATCGGTAGTGCTTCTGCTATAGAAGCTTCCGATGTTGTTATTATGACAGATGATTTAGAAAAAATTGTTACAAGTATCCAAATATCTAAATTTACTACCCATATTGTCAAACAAAATTTAATATTTGCAATGATTGTTAAAATAGTTGTATTGCTTCTAAGTGGACTTGGTGTTGCTTCTATGTGGCAAGCTGTATTTGCCGATACTGGTGTCACTCTTCTTACAATTTTGAATACTACTAGAATTTTAAAACTACATTTTTGATGTAGTTTTAATTTTGGAATCATATATTTTATAGGAGGGATATTATGTATCAATTAAAACCATTGCCATATCAATATGATGAATTAGAACCATTTATAGATACCCACACATTAGGACTTCACCATAATAAACATCAACAAGGATATTTGAATAAATTAAATGAACTATTACTGAAAAATCATTATGATTTTAGGTATCCAATAGAGGAACTATCACACCATGTCTTAGAATTTAATAGTGAGGACAGAGAACAAATTATGTTTAATCTAGGTGGTGTTTTAAATCACAATTTGTATTTTAGTAGCATGTCACCTAATCATATAGAACCTAATATTTTATTGAATCAATTAATTATCAATACATTTGAAACTGTAGATAATTTAAAAAAGAAAATTAAAGAACAAGCACTTTTATTACAAGGATCAGGGTATATATTTTTAGTACTAGATAATTCTAATTTAAAGATTGTAACCTTAAAAAATCAAGAAAATCCTTATTATTATAGATATATTCCATTAATTGCTTTAGATATGTGGGAACATGCCTATTATTTGAATTATAAAAATAATAAATCAGAATATATGGATAACTTTTTTTCTATCATTGATTTTCAATTTGCGAATGAACAAATTATGAAGAATCAATAAAAAATAGATAGTAAAATTAATTCTAATTTTTTCTTTCTCATATGATATAGCAGAAAGGAAGTGTAAATATGGATAATTGTCCATCTAATAAATGTGGAAAGAATTTAAAAAAGGCTTATGAAAAAATAGCAAAAGATTCTTCCCATAAACCAACTTGTTGCGTTGGCCCAACAGGACCTCGAGGACCGATAGGTCCAACTGGACCAGTTGGACCTGCTCCAACAATTACATCAGCTTTTTTTAGAGCTGTTCAAACAAAGGCAACTACAGTAAATGCGGATACAGATTTTACATTTGATGAAGTTCCTCTTTCAAAGAATATTACTTATAATTCAGCAGATAGTACAATTACTATTCAACAAGCAGGAACTTATTTAGCTGCTTGGCATGTTTTATTTACAAATACTAATGTTGAACAAGAAGTAACTATAGAATTAGAACGTGTCTCACCAGATACAGCATCTATTGGAGAATCTGAAACTGGTGTTAAAGTACAACAAAATAGTTCTTCAGCAGTTCATGGAAACGCTATATTTGAATCACCTGCTGGAGCAACTTATGCTTTTGTAAATCGATCAGATTCAGGAATTCAATTAAACGAAAGTAGTCTTTATAATACTGAGTTAATTATCGTAAAAATTAGTTAATTACTAAGAAAAGTAATATTTTTGAATTATTACTTTTCTTTTTTTTATCATATGATGTTTAGAGAGGAGTGATTCTATGAATAATTGTCCATTTAATAAATGTGGAAAAAATTTAAAAAAAGCCTATGAAAAAATAGCAAAAGATTCTTCCTATAAACCAACTTGTTACGTTGGTCCAACAGGACCTCGAGGACCAATGGGACCACCAGGTCCACAGGGTGAAATGGGACCACCAGGTCCACAGGGTGAAATGGGTCCTACAGGGCCACAATTAATGAGAAATGCTTATTTAGTAACATTTAATGATGGAACATTACTTTCCATTGCTTCTGGAGAAAGATTACCCATGAATAGAGTAGAGTTAGATATTAGCAAATTGGTTAATTTAGATTCTAACGAAAAAACGATTCAATTTAATGTAAAAGGTTACTACTTTATTCATATTATAATATCAGCTTATTCATCTAAAACAGATGTAAATTTTGATCCTACTAAAGATTTTGTTTCTTTTGGTTTCAGAAAAGTTGGAACAGATAATATTTATATAGGAGCTAGCGAGTGGTCACAAGATGAAGTGGCAAGACAAATTTCAGCACATGGAATTATTGCTGTAGAGGATTCATCTAACATTTATGAATTAGTAAATACAAGTAAACAAACAATAAATTTAAATAGCCCAGATATTAAAAATATTCAATCGCAATCTTATTTTACTAACTCATTAGTAACTTTAGCAATAGAATACTTAGGAAGACAAGGCTCTTAATAGGAGAAATTTATGGAAAATAAATATAAAATATGTGTATATACAATTTGTAAAAATGAAGAAAAATTTGTAGATAGATGGTTTCATTCTATGAAAGAAGCAGATGCAATATATGTTTTAGATACTGGTTCAACAGATAAAACAGTAAAAAAATTAAAAAAATTAGGAGTTCATGTAAAGAAAAAGAAAATAAAACCTTGGCGTTTTGACATGGCTAGAAATGAATCTTTAAAATTAGTACCCGACGATTTTGATATTTGTGTTTGTACAGATTTGGATGAAGTATTGGAAAAAGGTTGGCGCCAAAAACTAGAAACCATTTGGGATTCCAATATAAATCGTCTTTATTATCAATATAATTGGAGTTTAGATGAACAAAATCAACCTATTATTAGTTTTTACAGTGATAAAATTCATAGTCGAAAAAACTATCAATGGACACATCCTGTTCATGAAGTTCTCACTTATTTAGGACCGACGAAAGAAGAGTTGAAAGTGACCGATAAAATTGTATTAAATCATTACCCAGATAGAAGTAAATCCAGAAGTAGTTATTTACCATTATTAGAACTTTCTGTAAAAGAAGATCCCGAAGATGATCGTAATATGCACTATTTAGGAAGAGAATATATGTATTATGGTAGATGGAATGATTGCATTGATACCTTAATAAAGCACTTACAATTGAATTCAGCTACTTGGAAAGATGAAAGATGTGCATCCATGCGTTTTATCGCTCGATCTTATAAAAATTTAAAGAGATATGAAGAAGCAAAAATGTGGTTAGATAAAGCAATTATAGAGGCTCCTTATTTAAGAGAACCTTACGCTGAGCGAGTATTATTAGAATATCAATTAAAAAATTATCAAAAAGTAATTGAATATGGTAGTAAGGCATTAGAAATCAAAGAACATCCTAAAAGTTATATGAATGAGCCTTTTAGTTATGATGAAACCATTTATGATATGATGGCTATTTCGTATTATGAATTAGGAGATTATCAAAAAAGTCTAGAATATAATAAAATGGCTTTAAAAATAAATCCAAATAATGAAAGAATTCAAAATAACCAGATCATCTTAGAAAATTTGATTCAGAAAAAAAACTAGTAGGAATACTAGTTTTTCGTGTTATAATATATTTAATTAGGGGGAGTTTGAATGAAAGATTTACGACAAATACAAAAAAAGAAAGGAATTCGTTTAATTATATTCTCTATTTTGTTATGTTTCTTTGGAATCATTATATTTTTTATTTCTAATGAAGATAAAACAATTACAGGAATGTTTACAACAAAATGCTCTATTAGTAATACAAGTGATTTATATCAATGTCAAAAACAAAATAGTTATGTAAAAATTAATTTAACGAAAGTTTATTCAACCACTTATGTTTATCAAAAACATGATAATACAGTAGCTTATTATTTAGATATTGATTTAGATGGAAAAAGTTTGATTTCATTAGTAGATAAAGAAACAGCTGAAAAAGTATTAGACGGAAAACAAAAATATATGGAAGGAAAATTAATCCAATTTGAAGATACTCACGCAGATGCTCTTTTACAAATTAAAGCCTATTATAATCAACAAAATATTGAGGCACAATTTTTACCAATTCAATTTAGTAATTATGATATTAACGGAGAAGCATATGCAATGATTTTTATATTAGTGCTTATATTCATTTTTACAATATTTGGTATCAAAAAAGCAGTTCAATTAATAAAATTTAAAAATCAGTTTTCTGATAAAATAGATGAAATTAATCAAGAGTTAAATTCTACACTACATTATCAATCAAAGCAAATGACAATTACAGATCATTATATATTGATAAATCAATTCTTTGATTTCAAAGTTTATAAAGTCGATTCTGTTAAATGGATTTATCAAAAAAATACTAAGAAATATGGTATTACAGTAAATAAATCAATTGTTTTATGCTTTGAAAATGGAGATAATATTGTTCTTCCAATGAAAAATGAAACAGGATTACAAGAATTAAAAACAGATGTATTAATGGGTTACACAAAAGAAAATCAACAACAATATCAAAGTATAGTAAAGCAATATAAATTAAATCACAAAAAATAGCAGGAGGATATATGAAGGAAATTATAATAGATACTATAATAGATGCTCTAAAATTACTTCCATTTCTTTTTATTACTTTTGTACTATTGGAATACATGGAACATAAAACAAGCAATCATACTAAAAAGATTGTAGAAAAGTCAGGAAAATTAGGGCCAATTATTGGCTCTTTTCTTGGTATTTTTCCACAATGTGGCTTTTCAGTAGCAGCAACAAACTTATATGCTACAAAGATGGTTACCTTAGGAACATTAATAGCAGTTTATTTATCCACATCCGATGAAATGTTGCCCATTTTAATTTCGGAACAGGTATCCATTGGTTTAATCATTCAAATTCTTATAATTAAAGTGCTTGCTGGAATTATAATAGGAATTTTAATTGATACTATTATAAAACCTAAGGATAACGAGACAGAAATTGAAGAATTTTGTCATAATGAACACTGTCATTGTGAACATGGAATTTTAAAGTCTTCTATGAAACATACTCTTCACATATTATGTTTTATTGTAATCACAACTTTCTTTTTAAATGTAGGATTTTCTTATTTAGGAGAAAATACAATTAAGAAATTATTCTTAAATAATAATCCTTTTAGTTCCTTTTTAACAGGATTGATAGGATTAATTCCTAATTGTGGGGCTAGTGTAGTAGTTACAGAATTATACTTAAACCATACAATTACTTTTGGTGCTATGATGGCTGGTCTTTTAACAGGAAGTGGAATTGCTTTATTAGTATTATTTAAGACAAATAAAAATTTAAAGGAAAATTTAAAAATACTAACAATTTTATACTCTTCAGGGGTTGTAATTGGAATATTCCTTGATCTCTTAGGAATCTTCCTTTAATATGTTCTTGAAAAAAAGAAACGAATTGTATATAATGATAGTATAAGTGGGGTATGATTATGAAAAAATTTAAATATATATTATTTAGCTTAGTATTATTGTTTATAGGAATGAGTCCTATTTTAGCAGCTAATAATTGTGCTGTATGTGGCTCTGATGCCTTGCCAATTCCTGTTAAAATACCATTATTTGTTTCAAAATTGATTACATTAGCGCAAATAGCAGTACCAATTATTATTATTGTAACAGCTATGATACGATATTTCAAAGTAGTTACTAGTGGTGAAGATAAAACAGCTAAAGAAGCAAATAGTGCTTTCGTCCGTAGTTTAATTACAGGAGTTAGTATATTTTTAGTGGTTGCTATTGTTAAAACATCTTTCAACATTGTTGGAAATGACGCCTCTTCTTCTTTAAATTGTGTATCATGTTTTGTTAGTGGAAATTGTCAAACAAAGGCCTGCCCTGAAAGAAGTACTAGTAATAATGATAATAAAGAAACAAATAAAGATTCCGATAAAAGTACAACCCATACTAGTGATTCTGGAGTAAAACATGGTGGTGGTGGTAAAAAATTTTAAAGGGATTATAATTAAAAGGTGATGATATGAAAATAAATAAAGTAGATTTAGTTATTAGTGCAGTTAGAAGAAGTCAATATCCTACGGATAATAAACCAGAATTTTTATTAGTAGGAAGATCAAATGTAGGGAAAAGTAGCTTTATCAATACACTAATTAATCGTAAAAATTATGCTAGAACTTCATCTAGTCCAGGGAAAACACAAACTATCAATTTTTACCTAGTGAATGATCAATTTTACTTGGTAGATGCTCCAGGCTATGGATTTGCTAAACTAGGAAAAGCAAAAAAGAAAAAATTTGGACTTATGATGGAAGATTATCTAACAAACCGAGAAAACTTAAAACAAGTCTTTATGTTAGTAGATTTTAGACATAAACCATCTAGCGATGATATTATGATGTATAATTTCTTAAAATATTATAAAATTCCTGTTACAATTGTTGCTACAAAATCAGATAAAATAGGAATTACAAAACATCAAGCTCAAAGAAATTTATTAATGAATGATCTTGATTTAGTTGTTGGAGATGATTTTGTAGTATTTTCAAATATTACAAAGGCTGGAAAATCAGAAGTATACGAAAAAATAGAAAGAATTGTATAAAACAAATAGACAAAACTCACATACAATAGATTAGGTGAGTTTTTTTATGAAAATAATACAAGAAGGACAAATTATAAAAGTTTTTCTTAATGATATTCCAAAAATTGATTTTAAAAATATGGATGAATTAGAAACTTATTTTAGAAATCTATTTTTAAAATTAAAAAAAATCTTTCATATCACTTTTACAGGACTATATAATATTGATATTTATTTAGACCAATATTGTGGTGTTGTAATTGAATTGAAAAAAGAAGATTTAGAATATATCGATTACTATGATAATGAAATTGATATGAGAATAATTTCCCATGATGCAACTTTTTTATATGAAATTCCAGATATATTTATGGTAAAGAATATCCCTTATCAAACTATATATTATTATCATAATAAAATTTATATAGAACCAAAAAAAGAAATTAACACAATAGAACACTCCATATTAAATGAAATGGGAGAGATATGTTATAAAACAGATAATATCCTTTGTTCTGGTAAAAAAATACTTTATTCTACCTAAATTTATGATATAATACTACTAACTGAAGAGGTGATTCTAGTGAAGAAACAAACGATTGCATTAGTAGGAAGGCCGAATGTTGGAAAATCCACTATTTTTAATCGAATGATTGGAAAAAGGATTTCTATCATTGAAGATACTCCCGGAGTAACACGTGATAGAATTTATGGAAATGCTACATACCAAAATCATCATTTTTATTTAATTGATACAGGAGGAATTGACTTAGAAAATGCCTCTTTTAATACAGAAATTAAAATACAAGCTCAATTAGCGATTGATGAAGCAGATACTGTTATTTTTGTAGTAGATGGTAAAGAAGGACTAACTGCTAATGATTATGAAGTTAGAAATATTTTAATGCGTTCTACCAAAAAAGTAATTGTAGCAATTAATAAAATGGATTCAAAAGAATCAAAACAACATTTATATGATTTTTATGAATTAGGATTTGAACATTATGTCTTTGTTAGTGGAGAACAAAATATTGGAATTAGCGATTTATTAGATTTAGCTACATCCGACTTTAAAGAATACGAAGAAGAATATGAAGAAAATGTTATTAAATTTTCAATTATTGGAAGACCAAATGTGGGAAAAAGCAGCTTAGTAAATGCTATTTTAAATGAAGATAGAGCAATTGTTTCTAATATTGCTGGAACAACTAGAGATTCTGTTGATACTCCATTCACTTACCATGGCCAAGATATGGTAGTAATTGATACAGCTGGGATGCGAAAAAAAGGAAAAGTTTATGAAAAAGTAGAAAAATATAGTCTACTTAGATCTATGAAAGCTATTGATCGTTCTGATGTTTGTGTGATTGTAATTAATGCTGAAGAAGGAATTATTGAACATGATAAACATATTGCTGGGTATGCTATAGAAGCAGGAAAAGCCGTTGTCATTGCTGTGAACAAATGGGATACTGTTGAAAATAGAGATGCAGAAATGAAAAAGTGGAAATTGTTGATTGAAACTGAATTTTCATTTATTTCCTATGCCCCTGTTGTTTTCCTATCAGCCCTTACTAAAAAAAGAATTCATACTTTACTTCCAGAAATTTTAAAAGTTTATGAAAATAGTCATAGAGAAATTAAAACAAGTTTGTTAAATGATGTAATTATGGAAGCTTATCAATTGAATTTACCTCCATCTTATAAAGGAAAACGTTTAAAAATTTACTTTTCTAACCAAGCTAATATATGTCCACCAACATTTAATATTCAAGTCAATAGTAAAGGACTAATTCATTTTTCTTATGAGAGATACTTAGAAAATAAAATTAGAGAAGCATTTCCTTTAGAAGGAACACCAATTGTTCTTCAATTTAAAAATAAAGGTGAACAATAATGTCAAAAAAAAGATTTTATATCAGTAAATCTTTTTTTTTCATTTGAATAATGCTATAATCAAAAATAGGTGATACTATGAAAATAACAAATCAAGAATTAGAACGTTATGTATTAACAATTCGTGAAGAAGAAATGGGAAATGACTACCGCTTAGATGAATCACAAGTAAAATTGATTTCAAAAGTAAATCAAGCTTTAAAAGAAAATCCCAATCTACGTAATAAAATTACACAATTATTACAATCTAGTAGTAAAAGAGAAATGAATGCGATTCAACAGGGAAGAGAATATAAACCAGAACAACCAACTGTGACAAATATAGACTCATTGACATCTAAAAAAGTATTAGTTTTGAAAAATCAAAAAAGAGCTGGCTATGTAGATGCTCTAGTAATGGCTTTAGTAACTGGTTTTATGGGAGGACTTTCTACAGCAATTCTTTGGATGATGATAAAATAATCTTGAAAAAAATAATAATATTGTGATATACTACATATAGTTTTTAAAACAAAGACGAAGGAGTAGTAATAAGAAATGTTATTAATAGAGACTTAGTGGTTGGTGTAAACTAAGAATAACAGCTTATGAATTCACCTTTTGAGTGATATTAATCATATCCGGTAACGCGTTATAGTGAATAAGTGATTGATAATCAAATAAGGTGGTACCACGGCAAAGCTCGTCCTTAACATAGGATGAGTTTTTTTTATGGGAGGTTTTTATGAAAGCAGTGTTATTTATTCATGGATTATCTGCTCAAAAAGAAGATAATGAGTACTTTATCAATAAAATGAGTCAATATTCTAATATTCAACTGTTTACTTTTACATTACCCGGTCATGAAAATAATAAAATGACGAAAGTGAAATATGAAGACTGGTTAAATAAGGCAGAAGAAGAACTAAAACAAATCTTAAAGAAACATAAAAAAGTACAAATTGTTGCTCATAGTATGGGAACTATTATAGCTGTTTACTTAGCTTCTAAATATCCACAAATAGAAAGTTTAGTATTACTATCTTCAGCATTTGTTTTTGGAAACTTTGAACAAAATAAAAAAGATTTTTATCGATTGATACAAAGAAAAGTAGATCAAAATCTAGGAACTGGTTTTGAGGGTGCACTTACTAAATTTTTTCAAGTTCCTAAATCAGTTATGATAGAGTATTTAAAAATGGCTCAAAAAATAAAACCTTGTATTTCTAAAATTACTTGTCCAGTATTATTAATCCATGGAATGGAAGACAATGTTATTTCATATAAATCAAGTGAGTTTGTTTATCATCAATTAAACTGTAAAAAAGATATTTTACTAGTAAAAAATGTAAGACATCAAGTCTTTAAAAGTTTGAAAAAAGAAGAAATTACGAATTATATATATCGCTATATTTCTTCTAAAATGCTTTATAGCATAACTAGAAAAAGTGTAATATAGGAGGACTTTATGAAAGAAAAAATGAAAAAAATCGAAAATATAAGAAAAGAAATTACAGAATCATTAGAAACTATTGAACAATTAAAAGAATTAACAAACATTAAAGTTACTTATTTAGGAAAAAAAGGACCAATTAATGAACTATCTCAAAGTATGAAAGAGTTATCTATAGAAGATAAAAAAGTACTTGGAAAAGCATTAAATGATTTTAAAACAGAAATTACAAATTTAATCAATGAAAAAGAAGAATATTTAAAACAAAAAGAATTACAAGAAAAACTAGAAAAAGAAAAAATAGATATTACTCTTCCTGCCACAAAATTAACAGTAGGAGGAATTCATCCATTAATTCGTACTGTAGAAGAAATAGAAAATATTTTTATGTCTATGGGATATGATGTAGTAGAAGGACCTGAAGTAGAACAAGATTTATATAACTTTGAAAAATTAAACTTACCAAAAGGTCATCCAGCAAGAGATGCACAAGATACATTCTATATTGAGGATGAAGAAATCTTACTTAGAACTCAAACTTCGGGTGTTCAAGCTAGAACAATGGATGCGAATACAGAAAAAGGACCTATTAGAATTATTTGTCCGGGAAAAGTATATAGAAGAGATGATGATGATGCTACACACTCTCATCAATTTATGCAATTAGAAGCCCTAGTCGTAGATAAAAATATTAGTGTAGCAAATTTAAAAGGAACTTTAGAAGAAGTCATTCGAAAATTATTTGGGGAAGACCGTGAAATTCGTTTAAGACCAAGCTTTTTCCCATTTACAGAGCCATCTTTTGAAGTAGATGTCACTTGCTTTAAATGTGGTGGAAAAGGATGCTCAATCTGTAAAGATACTGGTTGGATAGAAGTACTAGGTTCTGGTGAAGTACATCCTAATGTTCTTAGAAATTGTGGATATGATCCAGAAGTTTATACAGGATTTGCTATAGGAATTGGTATTGAAAGAATTGCTATGTTGAAATACGGTATTACCGATATTAGAAGTTTTTATACCAATGATATGAGATTCTTAAATGATTTTAACCGAGTAGGAGGTAATTCTAATGAAATTAAGTAAAAAATTTTTAAATGATTATGTGGATATTTCTGATATCAAGTATTCTGATTTAGCAGAAAAAATGGTATTTGCTGGGAATGAATATGAAAGTATATCAAAATTATGTAATGCTCAAGGGTTAGTAATTGGAAAAGTATTAGAATGTGTAAATCATCCTGATTCTGATCATTTACATATTTGTCAAGTAGACATTGGTGATAGTATTAAGCAAATTATTTGCGGTGCTCCCAATGTTAGAGCTGGTATTTTAGTAATTGTAGCGAAAGAAGGAGCTACCTTACCAGGAGGAATTACGATTAAGAAAACTTCTTTGGCTGGAACAGAATCAGAAGGAATGATTTGTTCTTTAGCAGAACTAGGACTAGATTCTAAATATTTAACAGAAGAAGATAAAAATGGTATTCATATCTTAGAAAATGATGCAATCGTAGGAGAAGATCCTCTAAAGTATTTAGAATTAGATGATGAAATTATTGATTTTGAACTTACTGCAAATCGTGCTGATTTATTAAGTGTTATGGGAATGGCTTATGAAGTAGGAGCTATTTATAATAGAAAAATTAAATTTCCTGATACGACTTATGAAGCTACAAAAGAAAATATTAATGATCAATATCAATTAGATGTAAAAACAAGTGATTGTTCTATTTACTTAGGTAAACTAGTTCATAATGTAACCATTAAAGAAAGTCCAAAATTTATAAAATCGAGATTAATGGCAAGTGGAATTCGTCCTATTAATAATGTTGTGGATATTAGTAATTATGTAATGTTAGAGTATGGTCAACCTTTACATTTCTTCGATGCTGATAAACTAGGAAATCACATTATTGTTAGAAAAGCTAATGCCCAAGAAGAAATTACAACTTTAGATGGAATAAAACGTAGTTTAATGGATAGCGATATTGTAATTGCTAATGAAAAAGAAGCAGTTGCTTTAGCTGGTGTTATGGGTGGATTAGATACTGAAGTAGAAAATGACACAAAAAATATATTTATTGAGTCAGCTATTTTTAATCCAATTAATATTCGTTATACTTCTAAACGTATTTTAAGAAGTGAAGCAAGTAACCGTTACGAAAAAGGAATTGATCCAAATCGTACAGAAGAAGCTTTAAATCGTGCTTGTTATTTATTAAATAAATATGCTTCTGGGGAAGTAACAGATGATATCTTAACGTACGATAAGTCTGAAAAAGAAAGTAAAAAAATAGAAATTTCCTTAGAAAAAATCAATGCTGTTTTAGGATATGAGTTAACTGTAGAAGAAGTAAAAGATGTATTTGGAAAATTAGAATTTGCCTATGTCGAAAATGATACGGTATTTACTGTTCATGTTCCAACTAGAAGATTAGATGTTAATATTAAAGAAGATTTAATTGAAGAAATTGGCCGTATTTATGGTTATAATACAATAAAAGGAACATTACCATTACTTCAAACAAAGACAGGTAGAAGATCTCCTAGAGCAAATATGGTTCGTGAAATTAGAAACCGTTTAACATCATTGGGACTTCAACAAGTAATGACATATTCGCTTACTAGTGAAGAATTAAATCATCAATTTGTAATGGAAGAGGGAGATTCTATCGTTGTTGCTGATCCAATGAGTGAAGATAAGAAAGAAATGAGAAAATCATTAATTCCATCTTTAATGAATGTATATCAATATAATGCTTCTAGAAATATAAAAAATATTAATATTTTTGAAACAGGATCAGTTTATTATAAGAAAGATGATTACATAGAAGAAAGCAAAGTTGCAGGATTACTTTCTGGTGAGTACTTAACAAACATGTGGCAAGGAAATGTAATAAAAGTAGATTTTTACCTTATGAAGGGTGTAATTGAAAATTTGTTATTATATTTAGGATATAATAATCGATATAGTTTTGGGGAAGAAACTCTAAATGAATACCATCCAGGAATCAGTTGTTCTATTAAAATAGATAATGAAATTATTGGATATATGGGAAAAGTTAATCCAACGATTACGAATAAAGATATTTATGTTTTTGAACTTTCTGTAGACAAGATTATGAAAAAGAAAGTTCGTGAAATTAAATATAAAGAAATTTCTAAATATCCTAGTGTGAATAAAGATGTTGCTTTTATTGTAAATAAGGATATCAAATCAGAAGAAATTATGAAAATATTAAAAAGAGTAGGTGGAAGACTATTAGAAAGTGTTGATGTTTTTGATTTATATGAAGGAGAAAATATTGATTCTAATAAAAAATCTTTAGCATATTCTTTAGTGTTTAAAAATAATGAAAGAACTTTAACAGATGAAGAAGTAACAAATATCTTTAATAAAATGATTGAAGAAGTAGAAACGAAATTATCTGCGGAACTTAGAAATAAATAGATGTGTGAGAAAACACATCTTTTTTTTCAATAAAAAAACAGATAAGAAATCTTATCTGTTGTAGAATTCAACGATTAATGATTCGTTGATGTCAGCGTTAAGTTCGCTTCTTTCAGGATATCTTACATAAGTACCTGCCATTTTAGCTTCATCGTAAGTAACGAATTCAACACGATTATGAATTGCTTCTAAAGAGGCTTTAATCATAGGATGTTGTTTTGATTGTTCTTTAACAGCAATAACATCTCCAGGTTTTACTCTATAAGATGGAATATCAACTTTTTTACCATTTACAGTGATATGACCATGATTTACTAATTGTCTAGCACCTCTTCTTGTAGTAGCAAAACCTAAACGATATACTAAATTGTCTAAACGACTTTCTAGTAATCTTAAGAAGTTTTCACCATGAACACCTTTCATTTTTCCAGCTTCTTCAAAAGTTTTTCTAAATTGTTTTTCGTTTAATCCATACATGAATCTAACTTTTTGTTTTTCTTGTAATTGAGTTCCATAATCAGAAACTTTCTTACGACTTGTTCCATGTTGTCCAGGAGCATAAGGCTTTTTTACTAATTCTTTTCCGTTTTCTAGAATAGAAAATCCTAAACGACGAGATTTTCTATAAACAGAATCTACATATCTTGACATACTTTTCCTCAATCTTTCTAGCTAAAACATCAAGGCTTATTTTGTCAAATAATAGGGTGTCTATTTTAATATCTTCGCTTTGCAGCTAAAAGTTACACAATAACCCGTTAGGTAATAAACACATTATTATTTTCAAAATAATGCTGCTAGATGAATTCGCAGTTATAATTATAGTATTCTTTTCCTTTGAAGTCAATACATAAACCTTTGTTTTTCTAGATCAAAATGAATAAAAATCAAAAAAAGGTGTAAAAAAAAGTCGAATTGTGGTAAAATTATAATAGCGAGGTGGTATACATGAACACTATTGTTATATCAGTTGTTTTACTTTCTATAGTAACAATGATATTAGTCATTGGTGTTTTAGTTGCTATTCAAAAGAAGAATGAAAAGGGAATAAAAAAGCAATTGGAAAATCTTGAAATTGAAAAAAACAAAATTGATAGCATTCCAATTGTACCAGAATTAACTAAAATAGAATCTTTAAACAAGAATGAAAAACTAGATGCCATGTATAACAATTGGAAAGAACGTTTGGATGTGATTAGAACCAATCAAATTCCAAAAATTACGGATATGTTATTAGATGCAGATTATTCTTTATCAAAGCAAGATTATAAGAGTACAATTTATAAAATAGCAAAATTGGAAATGGAAATTTATAAAGTAAGAACGAACTCTGATTTTTTATTAAATGAAATTAAAGAAATTACTTCAAGTGAAGAAAGAAATCGAGCAATTATTACTAATTTAAAATCAAAATATCGTGATTTGTACCAAAAATATAATGAAGATAAAGGTTCTTTTGGTGATGTTGTAGAATCTATTGATTTGCAATTTGAAAATATTGCTAAGAGATTTGAAACATTTGAAACTACAATGGAAAACAATGATTATACGGAAATACCCAATATTATTAAATCGTTGGATGAAATGTTAAAACATATGGAAAATGTTATTCAAGAAATGCCAAGTATCTATTTAATGACTAGTAGTATTTTGCCAAAAAAAATTGATCAGGCAATGGAAGAATATAATACAATGGTTGAAGAGGGATTTCCTTTAGATTATTTAAATGTAGAATATAACGTAGAAGAAGCAAAAAAGAAAATCAATGATATTAAAGATCGAAGTAAAGTATTGAATTTGGAAGACAGTCTATTTGAATTAAAAGTTTTATCAGATTATTTTGATTCCTTATTTACAGATTTTGAAAAAGAAAAGATTAATCGTAATACGTATGAAGAAGCAAATAAGGTATTTTCTAAAAAATTAAAGAAAAATAATCATATTCTAGAAGAAATGTTCAACCAATTAGATGAAATTAGAAGTTTATATAATTTATCAGACGAAGATATCAAAATTTTAGAAGGTGTTCGTGCAGACTTAGTAACTCTAAATGATGATTATCAAGTATTGATAGAACATACAGGAAATAATACATTTGCTTATTCTAAATTAACTAAAGAAATAGAAGGACTATCTGTTCGTTTAGCAAATATCGAAGAAAAAGTAGATATGATTTTGGATTCTATTGGAAATATGAAAGATGATGAAGTAAGAGCTCGTCAACAATTGGAAGAAATTAAAGTAATTTTAAGAGATTCTAAAAATAAAATTAGAGAATATAATTTGCCAGTGATTCCTCAACACTACTTTGTTGAGCTAAAAGAGGCTCAAGTAGCAATTAAAGAGATTATAAAAGAGTTAGATAAAAAGCCAATTACAGTAAGTGTCTTAAATACTAGAGTTGATACAGCTAGAGATTTAGTATTAAAGCTTTATCAAACAACAAAACAAATGTTAAAAACAGCAAAATTTGCAGAGATGGCTATTGTATATGGAAATCGTTATCGTAGTGATGAAGATGATTTAGATAAATATTTAACTTATGCGGAAAAGTTGTTTTATAATGGAGAATATCAAAAATCGTTAGAAATTACAATTAATTCTTTAAATAGAGTGGAAAAGGGAATTTATGATAAATTGCTTCAATTATATTCTATAGAAGAAGATTAGAATGAAAAAATCTACAAAAAAAGTAGATTTTTTTAATAGAAAGGGAAATAATATGGTAAAATGAAACTAAGGTGATGATATGAAAAAAGGATATACATTAGTAGAATTGCTAGCAGTAATAGTAATTATCAGTTTGATAGGGATAATAACAGTACCAATAGCGACAAGTTATATAGAGAAATCAAGAGTAGAAAGCTATAGAATAAGTGTGGAGAACGTAATAGAAGTAGCGAAAGAATACGTTGCAAAAGAAGAAGAGAATCATGATTTTCCAGAAACAGGAATCAGTGTAAAGAAAATCGAAGAAAAAATAGATGGAAAGATTATTAGCGGAAGAGTAAAAAGAAATGAAGAAGGAGTAATCGTAGCAGAAAATATTTATAACGGAACATATTGTGCATCAGGAAGTAAAAATAGTCTTGTAGTAACAAAAGTAACGAATGAAACAGAATGTGGGAAGTTAGATATAACACCTCCAAGCTTGAAAGTAAAAGCAAATAATGTAACAAATAGTAGTATAACAGTAGTAGCCATAGCAAAAGATGAAACAGAAATAAAAAGATATCAATACTGTATAGGAGATGAATGTAGTAAAGAGATAAATCAAAACTATTATACATTTACGAAATTGAAGTCAAATAAAACTTATAAAATTAAAGTCACTGTAAAGAATGAAAATAGTGGAAAAGAAGGATATGATGCGAATACAACAGAAACAACCCAAGAAATAGAAGCAACAACAAAAGGAGTAGAAGCAGCTAAATTTAAAGTATCAGGAACTGGATATTCCGGAAGTAAAGAAGTAAGAATCATATATCCAGAAGGGAACTATGAGTATCGATATGAAATAAGAGATCTAGAGGATAAAAATACAAAGAAATCAGAAACCGTAAAAGGAGATACAACATTAAAAATACAAGAGAATTGTATTATAAAGGCCTATGTAAAAACAGAAAGCGAAGAAATAGAAAGTGAAATTACAGTAATAGGAATTGATTCAATAGGACCAGAAGTATATGTAATCATGAATAATAACTGGGAGAAAATGAAACAAATCCAAGTCATAGCAAAAGATACTGGAAGTGGCCTAATGAGTAAAGCCTATAGTTATGATAGTGGAAAAAAATGGACAAAAAATAAAACACACACATATACAAAAAATGGCGACAAAGTACAATTAGCGGTAAGAGATAAACTAGGAAATATAACGACTAAGTATAAAATATGTGAAAGTATAGAAGAATACAATCATAATAATTGTAAAGAAACAGACGGAATTATAATAGATAAAGTAGATAATGAACCACCAACATGTAAATTAACAGTAATAAATGGAACATTAGGAAAAAATGGATGGTATCGAAGTGATGTAAAAATAGGATTTGCTGAAGCAAGAGATACCCAAAGTGGAGTAAAGGAACAAAAGATAGATAGACCAACAGTAACGCAAGAAGGAATCATAACAATACAAGGAACAGTAGAAGATAAAGTTGGAAATGTAGGAACTTGCAACATACAAGTAAAAATAGATAAAACAAAACCATCTTGTGGAAGCTGGACGGGAGAAAGTACAACATGGACAAGAAACGTAAGAACAATCCAAGTTGGATGTAGTGATTCAGGAAGTGGATGTACAGCAAATCAATTTACGGCAAAAGAGTATAAAACAGGAACTATAAAAACAGAAAATATTGGAAATATTCAGATAGAAGATAGAGCAGGAAATATAAATACATGCTCAAAAAATAATGTAAACGTATATGTAGATCATGATGCACCAACATGTACGAGTAGTGGTGGAAACAATAGTTGGACAAATGATAGTAGAACGTTAATAGGAACGTGTGGAGATTCAGGAAGTGGATGCCAAGGAAATGCTAGTTGGTATATTAATTGGGAAGGAAGTTGGATAAACTTATCACCAGGAACAGTATATGATAAAGTTGGAAATGCAACGACATGTCCATCTAATCAAACAGTAAAAATAGATAAAACAGCGCCAAGTTGTAGTGTCACAACAAGTGGAGGAACAGCAGGATCTAATGGCTGGTATAAAAAAGGAACAAGTAAAAGTAACCCAATAACAATAACAGGAACATGTAATGATACAGGAAGTGGATGTCAAGGAAATGTATCTAAAACAAGATATAAAGATACAAATGGAGAAGATGTATCACCAGGAATTGTAAAAGATAATGCTGGAAATACAAGAACGTGTAATACAGTAAATATCAAAATAGATACAAATAAGCCAAGTTGTGGTAACTGGTCCGGAGAAAATTCTTCTTGGACTAATAAAAAAGTTTCGATAGGTGTACAATGTAGTGATTCAGGAAGTGGTTGCACTAAAAGTTCTATTTCTAAAGATTTTACTAGCAGTCCTGGAATAACTACGAAAGATGTTAAATTGACAATCAAGGATAAAGCTGGAAATGAAAATTCATGCGAGAAAAAGAATGCAAAAATATATTTGGATACAGAAGCTCCAAATACACCTTATTATGATATAGGTTATAAAAAGAATTTATGTCGTGATACAAATGCAATTTGTTATGATGTCCCTGTAAATATATATGGTGATTGTGATAATAGAACAGGTACAACTTGTACGGACAAGTATAGAGATTATAGTGCTGGACTAGAAAGTTCTGGATCTAAATGTTTTACAGATTTATCATGCTCTGGTGGAGGACAAACAAACAGTTCAGTAACATCAGAAACATGTTCTTTAAATAAGAAATATTGGTGTCAATCATTTACAATATCAGCCTATGATTCGACTACAAAAGAAACAGTTTATTATGCCGACCGAAGTGGTAATTCAGGTACAAGTAGTGGATTACGGATCAAAAGGACATTAAATAAACCTCAATGTTCTAGTTCTGATATACCACCACTTGACATTGAAACTTTTATAGCGATAGATCGAGCTGGAAATAAAAGCGAGCCATTGACAATTTATGTTAAGAATGATCATGCATATTCTAGTTTAGGAAACTATTATAAACGAAAGGATTATAAATGGATTTTGAAGGATAAGAAAACAATTCCAACATGTCGATAAAAAAGAATCCTAGTTTATGAAGTGAATCCCAAGTAGTCTACAATCATAAAAAGAGTTCAAGATTAATTTCTTGAGTTCTTTTATTTTGGCGTAAGGTAATCTTCGTTCTTCTACAATTTTTGATACCTCTTTTATCATAAAAAAAAGAAACCAATGTTTCTTAAAATAATCCACTTATATTTTCATTATCATCTATTTTTATATGAATTGCATTTGGTTTCTTAGGAAGACCAGGCATATCGATAATACTTCCTAAAAATACAACAATGAATCCAGCCCCAATTTTTAATTCAATATCTTTAATTGTAACAGAAAATTGACTTGGATTTCCTAATTTCTTTGGGTCATCACTAAATGAATATTGGGTTTTAGCTATACAAACAGGTAAATGATTTAAATTTAATTTATTTATTTGTTCAATTTTTTTCTTTGCTTCCTCACTATATATAATATTATTAGCATGATATATTTGTTTACAAATTGTTTCAATTTTGTTAATAATATTATCATTTAAAGAGTATAAAAATTTAAAATCATTTGGTTGTTTAGAAATTTGAATTACTTTTTTTGCTACTTCTATAGCGCCTAAACCTCCATTTTGATAAGAGTTACATACTTCAAATTCGCAATCAAATTTAGATACAAAATTCTTAATAAAATCGATTTCTTCTTTCGTATCTGTAGAAAATTGATTTAACACCACTAATATATGATTTGTAAATTTTTTTAAGTTGTGAATATGAGCTTCCAAATTACAAATTCCATTATTCAAATATTCTAATGAAGATCTATCTATTTCATCTTTAGGACAACCACCATTGTATTTCAATGATCTAATTGTTGCATTTAAAATTACTAAATTTGGCTGAATATCATTTCTGCATAGAATATCAAAAAACTTTTCAGCACCTAAATCCGCTCCAAAACCAGCTTCTGTAATAACATAATCTGCTAAAGAAAGACCTAGATTAATAGAAATTAATGAACTACATCCATGAGCAATATTAGCAAATGGTCCACCATGAACAAGAACAGGATTATTTTCTAAACTTTGTACTAAATTTGGTTTCATAGCATCTTTTAAAAGAATTGCCATACTATCAATACAATTTAAATCACGAGCAAATATAGCTTTTCCCTGATAAGTATATCCAATTAAAATATTTGATAAATGTGTTTTTAAGTCATTGAAATCTTTTGATAGACATAAAATTGCCATTATTTCACTTGCAGCAGTAATAGAAAAATGTTCTTTTCTGTTATCTAATTGAATTTCTCGTAATGCTCGATCATTCATATCAAGACATCGATGAAAACAAATAGTATCTGGATCAATTTCTAATTCATTTCCTTGATAAATATGATTATCAATCATTGCACATAATAAATTATTACAAGAAGTAATAGCGTGCATATCACCAGTAAAATGTAGATTAATATCTTCCATAGGCATAATTTGGGAGTATCCGCCCCCTGTAGCGCCACCCTTTATTCCAAAGACAGGACCTAAAGAAGGTTCCCTTAATACTGCAATGCTATTATAATTTAACTTTCTTAAGGCATCATGAATTCCAATCGATAAAGTTGTTTTTCCTTCTCCATATGGTGTTGGATGAATAGAAGTAACAAGAATTAATTTTCCTTTTTTTTGATTGAAATATTTTTTATAATTAATTTTAGCTTTGTATTTTCCATAGCATTCTAAATCTTTTTTATCAATTTCTAATGAATCAGCTACCTTTTCAATTGGAAGCATTGAAAACTTTTTAGAAATTTCTATATCTGTCATAGTTATCACCTCTATTTCATTATAGCAAAAGAATAAATAAATAAAACTCGAAAATAATAAAAAATGGTGATAGTATGAAAAAAGTATTAATAACAGGAGCTGGTGGCGGACTTATGCGTGTTGTTATCGAAAATATAAAAGATCGATATTTCATTTACGCTACAGTTCATACTGAAAAACAGCTTGAATTATTAAAAAAGAGATATGATAAAGAAAAAAATATAATCTGTTTTGTTTTAGATGTAACGAAGGAATCCGATCGTAAAAAAGTAATAGACTTAGAAATTGACATATTTATTAATAATGCTGCTATAGGATATGGTGGCAGTATTGTCGATATGAATATGAATAAGGTTAGAGAAAACTTTGAAGTAAATGTATTTTCTAATTTTGAATTATTACAAAAAATTGTCCAAAAAATGGTTCAACAACAAAGTGGAAAAATTATTAATATTGCTTCATTAGCAGGGATTGTTCCAATTCCTTTCATCGGAAGTTATGCAGCAAGTAAATCAGCAATTATTAAATTAACAGAAACATTGAAACAAGAATTAAAAATGATTAGTAATATTGATGTCTGTTTAATTGAACCAGGATTTTATGATACGGGGTTTAACCAAGTAATGTTCGATAATAAAGATATTGATCTTTATTTTAAAGAAATCAAAGAATATATTAACAAAAGTCAAGATTTTATACGTCGATGGATTGAAAAAAAGAACTTAAATTCTATTGTTTTTAAAATTATCAATTGTATTGATTCGAAGCATCCTAGATTTATTTATAGAGCACCCTGTAGTCAAGTAATATTTTCTAAAATCTATTGTTTATTTTTTCAGTAAAATGAAAAAAATCACTATCCAAACAATTAAAACTATGTTAAAATGATAAAAGGTGATAGTATGAGTCTAGAAGAGATTAAAGTAGCGCTTGACAGTAATTCTAATTTAACAGATGAAATTCGTGATCATTTTTATAGCCTAATTTGCCTTTTCCATGAAAAGTATCCTAATATTGACTTAACAAATTTATGTAATCTTTTAAAAACTTGGGTCTTAAGGTAGTTTCTATGCCCGCATCTTCCTCCGTAAATTCTGTTGTTATACTCCTTTTTGCCATCTTTTTTCTCCATGCAGATTTCTATTTAATTCAGTCAGGCGGATATTGACAACCCGCTCTGCCACTTATTCATAATACTACGAATACAGATATTTAAGACTTTGTTTAAGCAGTTCCTCAACTGTTGTATCTTCACCTGTATCTGCTTTTCTGACTGCTTTTGTGGCTTCTGTCGCAGAATAACCGAGTGCAGCCAGTGCCTCTATAGCATCCGAAACAGCCTGTTTTGAATTATCTTCAAATATGCTTTGCTGCCCGTCAATTTCTGATTTAATATCGGGAGCAACATCACGCATCTTGAGTTTATCCTTAAGCTCGATAACGACCTTGCTCGCTGTTTTTGCACCTATTCCCGGAGCTTTTGCTATCGTTTTTGCATCTTCCGCCATAACCGCATACCTTATATCATCCGCTGACAATGTTCCAAGTACACCTATCGCACCTTTAGGACCTATGCCGCTGACTGTGATA